>Ga0209071_1000030_pt1 | contig 94538 bp, 90 predicted proteins | sample CoawatmetaG10DNA_2_FD_187513 | JGI IMG/M metagenome (GOLD analysis project Ga0209071, IMG submission 187513) | Marine microbial communities from the West Antarctic Peninsula - Coastal water metaG108-DNA (SPAdes) (version 2) | ecosystem: Environmental > Aquatic > Marine > Coastal ... | reverse complement strand
TGTTCTACTCGTTCGCGGTCCTGTTGTCCTAAACTATTGAGCACCTCTTGCATTACTGTTTTTGGCAGCTGCTGCAAGATGTCGGCAAAGTGGTCAGTATCGAGGTTTTCAGTGGCTTGAAGTAGCTCCTCGGTATTCATTTGATTAACGAATTCAGCTTGAATTTCGTCGCTTAAATGTTGCAGTACTTCGCCTTCTAACTCTGGATTCACTAAATTCCACAGTACTTCCCGTTCTCTTGGTGGTGAAGATTCCAAAAGGTGGGCAGTATCGGCGGGTTTTAAGGTGTGATTGAGCATGTGACGGGCTTGAATAAAAGCACCGCTGTCTAGGGCGTCATTGAGTTCTTTAAGGCGGGATTTCATGTGACTGCTAGCCTTATTCGCCTTCGTCAAAATAATTGTTAACCAGTTGACACACTTCGTCAAAAGCCTGCTGGGCACCTTCACCACTTACTTTTAGGTCTAACACAGTGCCCTGCGACGCAGCTAACAACATAACTGACATAATGCTTTTTGCGTCCACCATTTTTCCTGAGCTGCCAATTTCGATGCTGCAACCATGTTTACCCGTAACGCCTACAAGCTTAGCAGCAGCGCGAGCGTGCAAACCAAGTTTGTTGATGATAGTGATTTTTTGGTTGATCATACAGAAAACCTTGCAGGCGTGGCTCTATAAAGTAATGAAACATCTTCTGATAAGCCTAGCGTTAGCTTACCAAAATTGGCCTTATAGCATACCCTTTTTAGGGCATTTATGCGATAGCAATTTTGTACATGGCATCTGCATCAGCGGCCTTGCGCATGCTTTCACGAAACTCAGATTGGCCAAATTTACCTGCAAGAGTGGCTAGGATTTGTAGGTGTTCGTCTGTGGCCTGCAGGGGCACCAAAAGCACAAATAATAAATCCACAGGAAGTTGATCTATCGCATCAAAATCTACTGCTTTGGCTAATCGCACTAGGGCGCCTGTTACATGTATGCAACTGGCTAAGCGACAATGGGGAATAGCGATGCCATCGCCAAACCCCGTGCTGCCCAATCTTTCTCGGGTGATTAATGCATTAAAGAGTTCTTTATCATCAAACCCTGTCATTTGCTTGCCCAGTAATTGGCTAATAGACTCGAGGGTACGTTTTTTGCTGGCACACTTGAGGTCGGCCAAAGTACGCTCTGGCGTAAGGATGTCACTAATATTCATATGTCTTCAATAACCCTATGGGTTTGGTGGGCTCAGTTGAGCCGTTTACGTTCGTTAGAGGGTGGAATGTTCATGCTTTCTCTGTATTTAGCAATGGTTCTACGTGCTACTTTAATACCTTGCAACTCAAGCATATCTGTAAGCTTTGCGTCGCTTAGGGGCTTGCGCGTTAATTCTGCTGCAATGAGCTTTTTAATGAGCGCCCTTATGGCAGTAGATGAGCATTCTCCACCATTAGCTGTAGCCACATGACTAGAAAAGAAATATTTGAGCTCAAAAATACCTCTAGGGGTGTGCATGTACTTTTGGGTAGTTACACGTGAGATAGTAGATTCGTGCATTTCCACATGGTCTGCTACTTCTGCAAGCACCAGTGGTTTCATAGCTTCTTCGCCATGATCTAAAAAGCCTTGTTGTATCTCACAGATACGACCAGACACTTTTAACAAGGTTTCATTGCGACTTTCCAGGCTTTTAAGAAACCAGCGAGCCTCTTGTAAGTGGCTTTTAATGTAGTTGTTATCAGTGGCATTGCCACTGCCAGCAAAGTTTGCATATTGCTGATTAATTCTGATTTTTGGCGCTGAGTCTGGATTGAGTTCAACTCGCCATACATTGTTTACTTTGCGCACCATGACGTCGGGAATAACATACTCAGCTTGGCTTGAGGCGATACTCACGCCTGGTTCTGGTTGCAGTTTAGTGATCAGCTCAAAAATATGTAGCAGTTCATTTTCTTTGTAGCCAGAGCGTCGCCTTAAAGAGTTGTAGTCGTGACTACCAAGCAGGACTAGGTATTTATCCACAACCGTTATCGCACCTTGTCGCCACGGTGTGTCAGAGGGTAGGTACTTTAGCTGTATAAGCAGACACTCTCTTAGGTCCTGTGCGGCAACGCCAATGGGGTCAAATTGTTGGATTAAGGTTAATACTGCTTGCGTTTCATCTTCTTCAATGGCGTCTTGCTCTTGTTGAGCTAAGTTGCCGTTGATCCCTTCAGTAATTTCACTAAGGGTTTGGCTAAGGTAGCCCCGTTCGTCTACGGCATCAATAATGCTGGCGCCAATAAATTGGTCAAGGTGGCTCAAACGACTCACGTTAAGTTGCCATTCAAGGTGTTCTTGCAAACTCGGTTCGTGGCTATTATGAGCGTCAAAATCAAACTCGTCCCCTGGGCCAGTTGCTGGTGTGGTGGAGCTTTGGTAAACATCATCCCATGAGCTGTCAGTGGCAAGTTCTACAGGTATTTCTTCGCTCCAGTCACTGTCCGCTTGTTGCTCGTCAGCAAGGTGGTCACTTGGCTGGTCATCACCCTGAGTGTCGTTGTGTTCTATTTGTTGGGTATTAACGTCCGGCTGGTCAAGTTCATCTTCTAGCTCTAGTAAAGGGTTGGAATCTAGGGCGTGTTGAATCTCTTGCTGCAGGTCTAAGGTTGAAAGCTGGAGCAAACGAATCGCCTGTTGCAACTGTGGCGTCATGGCCAGTTGCTGATTCATTTTGAGCTGCAGGGATGCTTTCATAGTAATGCTAACTTATTGGTTCTGACGTGTCTTTACTTAGATTTTTACTTGGATTTTTGCTTAGTTATAAAGTGAAATCATCGCCTAAGTATACCTCTTTTACTTGCTGGTTCGCTAAGATATCACGGCTGGTTCCATGAGCTAAAATGTAACCTTCACTAACAATGTAGGCTAAATCACAAATATCTAGGGTTTCCCGCACATTATGGTCGGTAATTAATACGCCAATACCCTTGTCACGTAACTGCTGAATAATGTGTTTAATGTCTTTCACAGAAATGGGGTCTACGCCAGCAAAGGGTTCGTCCAGCAGAATAAACTGTGGCTCACTCGCCAATGCACGAGCAATCTCGACGCGACGGCGTTCACCACCTGATAAACTCATACCCAGGCTGTCACGTATGTGGCTGATATTAAATTCTTGGAGCAGAGTCTCTAGCTTGTTTAATCGCTCAATTTTAGTTAGTTTTTTTTGAGTTTCTAATATGGCTAAAATGTTTTTTGCCACTGTAAGCTTACGAAATACTGATGCTTCTTGTGGCAGATAGCCGATACCCTTGCGCGCTCGGCCATGCATCGGCTCACTTGAAATGTCTTCTTGATTGATAAATATTTGACCACGGTCTGCATGCACTAAACCCACAATCATATAAAAACAGGTCGTTTTTCCAGCACCATTAGGGCCCAGCAGTCCAACCACTTGGCCCGCTTCAATACGAATGTTAACGTCTTTGACGATAGCCCGCTTGCTGTAAGATTTAGCAAGGTTTCTGGCTTCTAAGGTGGCTATGGTGGCAGTCTTTTTGTGCATGGGTGTCAAACTTGTTTCAGGTGAGCATTAATTTGAGTTAGGTAAGAAAATCATTTTTACTTGTTTATTATTGCTACCAATGGCTTTCACATTTTCTGTGGACATGTTGAAGAGTATTTTTTGACCACTGAACAAGTTACCTTTTTGAATCAGCTTGGCACTGCCCAGTAAGGTTAAGAACTCGGTGTTCAGTTGATAATCAATGCGCTTACCCCAGGCTTCCATGATATCGCCTTTGCCATCTCCTAAGGGCTCTGATTCCTGCTGCATGTAGGCTAAACCATCATTATTGCCCTCTGTGGCTACCATGGTTTCTATACCGTCGTCGTTAAAGGTAATTTTTACCTTGTTCGCTTCAATTGTCATACTACCTTGGACAATGAGAACATTGCCGGAGTAGGTGGAAAAACCTTCCCCTTCATTAAGCTCTACACTATCAGCGGTAATCTCAATGGGTTGCTTACGGTCGCTATCAAGTGCCCATGTTAATGGGCTAGACATCCATGCTGCCAAAGCAAGCAAACAGATAGAAAAACGTTGCATGTGGCTTAGGCTAGAGGCGCTGTGGGTGTTTTGGATGGACAGTAACATGGCTAATTCCTTGGCACAGAGTGAGTGCCTTTGACCTGGTGTAAAAATAATAAACGCTGGGTATCGAGTGTGAGCTGCATTCCTGTGCCCGTCAAGTGGCTATACTTGGCGACTAAAGTCACTTGCTTGTCAGATTCGGCATAGTTTCGTTGGGGAAACAACCTTAAGCTTTCACCGTTAAGGCTAAGCGGTCGGAGAATATCTGGACCGTTAGTAACGAGTGCGTTGCCTGTTAGGTTAATTTGTGCCCCAGAATCTAATATAAGGCCCTCATCCGCTTTACCAAACCAAGCACTGCCATTGCTGGATAAATAAATGTTAAACCTGGGCTGCAGTAAGTCAGTGGTGCCCAGTTCTTGAATGTGAGTAAATTGTTTAGCACTAATGTTGGAGGATAGCGCACCTTGCTTATCGTACTGGCTAATAGTTGCATTAGTCAGGTAATAGTCTGGAATCCAGTTAACCTTTGATTCTGCGTCTTGCTGCTGCGTTTGCTGTAACCACCAAAATAGCAACAAAACTAAGCCTGCAGCAACACAATTTATAGGCAACCAGCGACTGCGAAATAATGCCAGCATCACAAGTCTGCTGTTAACTTAGTGTTAAAATAAGGGGCTAGAGCAGCCTCCCACGTGCCTTGTGCTTGCATAATTAATTCACACACTTCCCTTACTGCACCTTGGCCACCACTGCGTTGGGTAACATATTGGCTGTGACAAGCCATACTGCTAGCTGCATTAGGTAGGGTGATGCCTAAACCCACTTTAATAATAGCGGCAAGGTCTGGCAAGTCGTCGCCCATGTAGGCCATCTGGGGCCAGTCTAACTGCAAATTTTGGGTGAGTTCGTGAAGGGCTGTGAGTTTATCTTCTCTGCCTTGTAATATTAATTCAATACCCAGTTGTTTGGCTCTTTGGGTAACAATATTGGATGTTCTGCCAGTAACAATAGCAACTTTTACACCAGTAGATTGGAGCATTTTAATGCCATGGCCATCCAGACTACTAAAGGCCTTAATTTCTTCACCTTGGTTGCTGAAGTAAAGCTGGCCATCGCTTAGCACGCCATCTACATCTAATGCGAGTATGCGCACTTGGCTTGCGTGTTTGATAATCTGAGCCTCGCTGAGCAGTGCAAAATCCATATTATATGACTCCTGCTTTTAACAAATCATGCATATTTAGAGCGCCCACCGGTTGGTGATTTTCATCACAAACAATGAGCGCATTAATTTTATGTTGTTCCATAAGTTGCAACGCCTGAGCAGCCAGCATATCGGCTTGGGCTTGCACTGGGTCAAGGGTCATCAGCTCACTAATGTGGCATTCACGCAGATCTTGGCTGTGGTCTAAACTTCGGCGTAAGTCGCCATCAGTGTAGATGCCTGCCAGCTCACCTTGGTCATTAACTACGGCAGTCATGCCCATACCTTTTTGGGTCATTTCCATTAATGCATCGGCAAACCGAGTACTTTGAAAAACCATAGGTAGGGCGTCACCAGCGTGCATTATGTCGCTTACCTTTAAAAGCAATTTGCGGCCTAAAGCGCCACCTGGATGAGAAAAAGCGAAATCGTTGGCACTAAAACCTTTGGCTTCTAATAATGCGATGGCCAGTGCATCCCCCATCACTAAGCTGGCAGTGGTGCTCGATGTTGGTGCCAGATTTAAAGGGCAGGCTTCGGTATTAACGTGTACATTTAAGTGCACATCAGCTGCTTTGGCAATAGTGGAATCTGCCGCGCCTGTCATGGCAATAAGCGGGGTGCCTAAGCGTTTTAGCATTGGCAATAAGGTGACAATTTCACTGGTGGTGCCTGAATAAGATAAGGCAAGTACAACGTCTTCGGCCGTAATCATGCCCATGTCGCCATGACTGGCTTCACCTGGATGAACAAAAAAGGAGGGAGTGCCTGTGCTGGCTAGAGTGGCAGCTATTTTATTAGCAATATGGCCAGATTTACCCATGCCTAAAAGGACCACTCGTGCTGAGCAATCCATCAATAACTGGCAAGCTTGGTCGAAGGCAGCATCGATACGACTGGTCAGTTCACTTATGGCAGCCTGTTCTAACTTAATAGTGCGCAAGGCAGATTCAGCAAATGGCGTGGCTAGAGTTTGGCTGGGCTTTAAAGTGTTGTTATGGCTCAACACATCTCCTAAGGCTTATTATCAAATTATTTAGCGTTAGTATAAAGTAAAAGCATATACATAACATAGGTCAACAGCAGTAAGCTGCCCACTATCCTGCTAATGGCACCGCCATGGCGGGCTTTAAACCCTAGAGCAAGCAGGAATAGGGTTAATAAAAGCATTAGCCCATAGTCACGCCATAAGGCATTGGCGTCTATAATGACTGGGCTTATAAGGGCTGGAATAGCCATAACGCCTAATAAATTAAAAATGTTAGAGCCAATAATGTTGCCTAAGGCAATGCCATGCTGGCCTTTGCGAGCACTCATAATAGACGCTGCAAGTTCTGGTAGGCTGGTGCCGATAGCGATGATAGTGAGGCCAATAATCATTTCACTAACCCCTAGGGATGTAGCAATATATACCGCACCACCCACTAAAATCCGTGAGCCCAATGCCAATGCAATTAAACCCACCAGGAGCCAAATAATACCTGCCTTTAAGCTCATGTTGGCTAAAGGCGTAACCTTATCTTCTGGATGGTCCTGTTGGTACCGATTAAACAGGTATAAACACACCGCCAAACCCAATAACAACCACACACTGTCTACCGCATCAAGGTAGTAATCTAGCAATAAAATACCTGCGCCCACGGTAGCGAGGGTTAATATAGGCAACTCCGCGCGCACCAAATTACCTTTAATGGGTATTGGAGAAACAAGGGCTGTGGCGCCCAGCACTAGGGCTATATTGGCGATATTGGAGCCAATGGCGTTGCCAATGGCAAGGCCTGGGGCACCGTCAAGTGCCGCCATGGTGGACACCAACATTTCTGGGGCTGAGGTGCCAAAGGCGACGACAGTTAAGCCAATAAGCATAGGCGACATGCCTAAGTGGCCTGCAGTGGCAGAAGCACCGTCGACAAAACGCTCGGCACTCCAAATAAGTAAGCCTAAGCCAACTAAAACGGCGACAATTGCAATAAACATATAAAGGTCTAATTAGAGTAGTAATCACAGTAAATGAACGCCCTGCATTAAGCCAGGGTCAACGAACAGCGGCAATGAAACCAAGAGTGGGCCCTTTTTGCAAGTTTCTTTGCACTTAAGCGCGTCAATGTTAAACTTAAGCCTAGATAACTTTAGCGCCTCACCGGAATTTCATCTATGGCCATAGACGACATTATTAACATACAAAATGTTAGCTTTTATCGTGATGATCGGGCAATTTTTAAAAACCTTAACTGCGCTATATCGACTGGAAAAATCACTGCCATTATGGGCCCTAGTGGGTCTGGTAAAACCACACTCCTGCGCTTGATTGGCGGTCAGTTGAATCCGCATGAGGGGCAAATACGGCTGTTCGATCAGGACATTGCGGCACTTAATCGTAAGCAGTTGAATCAAATTCGTGCGCGTATGGGTGTGTTATTTCAAAGTGGTGCTTTATTCACCGATTTATCAGTATTTGAAAATGTGGCCTTTCCGTTAAGAGAGCATATGCATTTATCGGCAGATGAATTGTATAACAAGGTGTTGTTAAAGCTTGAAGCAGTAGGTTTGCGTGGTGCTAGAGACCTCATGCCATCACAGTTATCTGGTGGCATGGCACGGCGAGTTGCCTTGGCTCGCGCGGTGGCAATGGAGCCAGAGCTGATTCTTTACGACGAACCCTTTGCAGGCCAAGATCCCATAGCTATGGCAGTTCTGCAAAGGCTAATTAAAGACCTTAATAGTGCCACGAATTTAACCAGTGTGTTGGTATCCCATGATATTGCAGAAGCCTGCGCCATTGCTGATCAAGTCATTTTATTAGGTGAAGGCAGAGTGCTAGTGCAGGACACTCCAGCCGCTTTGCACGCCAGTAATGATCCAGCAGTAAAGCAATTTATTCACGGTGAGGCTGATGGAGTGATTCCATTCCACTTTGCTGCACCTGCGCTGCAACAAGAACTAAGGGGTGGATCAGAATGATAAACCTTATTGCTGATCTAGGTTCAGGCCTTTTAGGTAAGTTGGTGCGCATAGGGCAGGCATTGCTGATGTTACTGCAGGCCACTATTGTACGGCCTAAGGCGTCAAGTTTTTCTAGGCTAATTCAGCAGCTCTACGCAGTAGGTGTTCAGTCACTTATTATTATACTAGTGTCAGCCTTATTCATTGGTATGGTTTTGGGGCTGCAGGGTTATACTTTACTGGCAGCCTACGGCACTGAGCAGGCAGTGGGCCAAATGGTCGCTTTAACTTTAGTCAGGGAGCTTTCCCCAGTTGTTGCGGCATTATTATTTGCTGGCCGAGCAGGTTCTGCGTTAACCGCAGAAATTGGCTTAATGAAGGCCACAGAGCAATTGGCAAGTTTAGAGATGTTTGGCGTAGATCCTCTCCATCGCATCGTGGCGCCGCGTTTTTGGGCAGGGATCATTTCTTTACCATTGTTGGTTGCCATCTTTAGCTTGGTAGGCATATATGGGGGGCACTTGGTTGCTGTAGATTGGCTTGGTGTTTACAGTGGGTCTTACTGGGGAAATATGCAGCAGGCAGTAGATTTTAATGGAGATGTGCTCAATGGCATGGTTAAAGCTTTAGTGTTTGCTTTTTTGATTAGCTGGACTGCTGTGTATCAGGGATATACATGTGTGCCAACGTCCCAAGGTATCAGTGCTGCCACAACCCGCACTGTGGTCTATAGTTCTTTGGCTATTTTAGGGTTTGATTTTATTTTAACAGCACTAATGTTTGGAGGCACAGTATGAACAAGAGATGGTTAGAGCTGAGTGTTGGTTTAATGATGGTTGCTGGGGTAGCTGCGCTAGTGGCTTTGGCTTTACAGGTCAGTGGGGGCAATATGTCTCGCAATGCCCAAAGTTATGCGATTAGTGCCTTGTTTGAAAACGCTGCAGGCCTAGGCCCTAAAGCTAAGGTTACTATGGCTGGTGTTACAGTGGGTGAGGTCGTTTCAGTTGCTATAGACCCCAATGCATTGATGGCTGTAGTGAATATGGAGATTTACGGACAGGTGGACTATCTATCCATTGATTCTAGTGCCAGTATTCTCACGGCAGGTTTATTAGGAGAAAAATATGTTGGCCTTACCGTAGGGGCAGAAGAAGAGGTGCTAGTTGATGGTGATGTGATTGAAGACACCCAGTCGGCGCTGGTGCTAGAAGAGCTGATTGGCCAGTTCTTACTTAATTTTGGTGACAATTAATAAGGAAACGTAAGTATGGTTGGTTTTCAGAATCGCAGCAAAATAATAGGGGTTAGTATATTGCTTCTGTTATGTTCCTTCATAGTAAAGGCAGATGAGTGGAAAGACGCTAGCTTAGTGGTTGGAAAAAGCACTCAAGCCATGGTTGGTTTGCTCGAAGAGGGCCGATTAGAGGCCATTCGTAGTAGTGAGGCTGATGGTGAAGTGGTAGCGTTTGATGAGCCACAGCTGCTTTTAGGGATGGACGTTATTTTAACTCCTGTGATCGATTTCAACACCATTGCTAAAGGAGTGATGGCTAAGTTTTACCGCAAGGCATCACCAAAACAAGTAAAAGACTTTCGTGTTGCCTTTAAACAATCATTATTAAATACCTATTCCCGCGCAGTGCTTGCTTTTAAAATTAATGATTTTGAAATTCAATCTAATTCTAACAGTAGTAGTAAAGCTGGGCGGCAAAAAATATGGGTAAAGGTCTACGCAAATGGGGCCGCTTATGACATTCATTATGCTATGAAAAAGCGGCAGCAAGGTTGGATGGTGACTAACGTGACTCTGGATGGTATTAATTTAGGGTTGGCCTTTAGGCAACAATTTGCCAGTGCTATGGCGAAAAACAAAGGCAATATGGATGACGTCATTGCATTTTGGAATGACCCGTCTTGAGCCTATTGAATTATTAATCGGTGGTAGCGATAACAGGTAGTATTTTGCTACAATCGCGGCCCTGTTACGCCCCCTTTAAGTACACTTAAACGATGTACGTTCGTATTTTATTAGCCCATGGAGAATATCGTGGACGCAGAACAAGTTAAACAAATTATTGAGCAACAGCTCTCTGGCACGCAAGTGATCCCAAGCGGCGAAGGTTGTAGCTTTCAAGTCACTGTGATTGGAGACCTGTTTTTAGGCTTATCACCCGTTAAAAAACAACAGCTGGTTTATGGTTGCCTTACAGATCAGATTGCAGATGGGTCTATTCATGCCCTAGGCATTAAAGCCTATACGGCAGATCAGTGGCAGCGTGTAAACACTTAATTAAGCGCTGGTACAGCAAAACTAAGACGCCCAGAAAAATAAACATTTGGTGAGCAATAGTATGGATAAATTAAGCATTACTGGTGGCAAGCGCCTAGATGGCGAGATTCGTATAGCAGGTGCAAAAAACGCAGCGCTGCCGATCTTAGCGGCAACCCTTCTAGCGCAAGAGCCGGTCACTATTCGTAATTTGCCTCACCTCCATGATGTCACAACAATGATCGAGTTGCTGGGCCGTATGGGCGTTTCCTTGCTGGTGGGAGATAAGCTGAGTGTAGAAATAGATGCAACTACCTTAGACCACTGCATTGCGCCTTATGATTTGGTAAAAACCATGCGAGCGTCTATTCTTGTATTAGGCCCTTTGGTTGCGCGGTTTGGTGAAGCAGAAGTTTCTTTGCCTGGTGGTTGTGCTATTGGTAGTCGGCCGGTAGATCTTCACATTAGGGGTTTGGAAGCCATGGGAGCCACTATTACAGTGGAAGATGGTTATATTCGTGCCAAGGCAGATCGCCTTAAGGGGGCACATATTTTCTTTGATACGGTGACGGTAACAGGTACTGAAAATATTCTTATGGCAGCCACTTTAGCCGACGGTGAGACTGTACTAGACAATGCTGCACGAGAACCAGAAGTGGTTGATTTGGCAGAATGTTTAATTGCCATGGGTGCGAAAATTACTGGGCATGGTACGAGTACCATCCGTATAAAAGGTGTAGAACGGCTTCATGGTTGCCATTATGATGTGCTCCCAGACCGCATAGAAACAGGTACTTATTTAGTGGCAGCAGCGGTGACTGGTGGGCGTATTAAAGTAAAAGATACTCGCCCAGATACTATGGAAGCCGTGCTTGCTAAGCTAGAAGAAGCAGGTGCAGAAATTGTAACGGGTGAAGATTGGATTACGCTAGACATGCATGGTAAACGGCCTAAGGCGGTTAACTTAAAAACAGCACCTTATCCTGGGTTTCCGACAGACATGCAAGCTCAGTTCTCGGCTCTTAATGCCATTGCGCTAGGGAGTGGCAGGATTACTGAAACCATTTTTGAAAATCGCTTCATGCATATTGATGAAATGGCGCGCATGGGAGCTCAAGTGGCGGTAGAGGGCAATACTGTGATTCAACAAGGCATTGAACGTCTTAAAGCGGCACCGGTGATGGCAACGGACCTTAGAGCCTCTGCGAGCCTAGTAATTGCGGCGTTAGTGGCTGATGGTGAAACTGTGATTGATCGTATTTATCATATCGACCGCGGTTATGATTGTATTGAAGAAAAAATGGGCGCTCTAGGCGCTACCATCAAGCGCGTTGCCTAACTGAGAAACTACATCATGCCCAATAGCCTAACTATTGCATTGTCTAAAGGCCGTATTTTAAAAGAGACCTTGCCCCTTTTTGCGAGCGCGGGAATAGAGCCTTTAGAAGATATTTTTACCAGCAGAAAGCTGGTGTTTGAAACGAGCCAACCTGGCGTAAGGTTTTTAGTGATTCGGGCGACAGATGTCCCCACTTATGTATCTTATGGTGCCGCAGATATGGGTGTGGCCGGTAAAGATGTATTGTTAGAACATGGGGGTAGCGGTTTGTATGAGCCTTTAGATTTACAAATCTCTAAGTGCCGGTTGATGACGTGTGCGCCGATTGGCGCTGCGCCGGCAGGCAGGCGTTTGCGAGTGGCTTCCAAATTTGTAAATATTACTAAAACCTACTTTGCCGAGCAAGGCCAGCAAGTAGATATTATTAAGCTGTATGGTGCTATGGAGTTGGCCCCCATACTAGGGTTGGCTGATCAAATTGTGGATATTGTTGATACAGGTAATACCCTTAGAGCCAATGGCTTAGAGCCGCTGGAAGAAATTGCAACTATAAGTAGTCGGTTAGTGGTTGGTGAAGCTGCTATGAAGCTTAAACATGGCCGCATAGCCCCACTTATTGAGCAGCTTTCTGTGGCGGTCAACGCCATTCAGGAACACTAACATGCAGTGGTTAAAAGTTAATCGACTAGATACTCAACAAGCTAATTTTGAGGCTAAACTTAATGACTTGCTGGGCTGGGAAAGCGTGTCTGATCAGCGGGTACAGAAAACTGTTGCAGACATTATTGAACGTGTGAGGCTGCAGGGCGACACTGCCTTATTGCAGTTAACTAACCAGCTGGACCGCACGCCGTTTAAAACGGCTTTTGAACTTGAAATACCTCAGCACAAGCTCGAGCAAGCCCTTGCTCAGATTACTGACGAAGAGCGAGAGGCCCTGCAAATTGCAGCTGAACGGATTCGCACCTATCACCAGCACCAAAAACAAGATTCATGGCGCTATGTAGAAGCCGATGGCACGCTGCTTGGGCAGCAAATTACGGCTATGGATCGGGTGGGTATTTATGTGCCAGGGGGCAAAGCAAGTTACCCCTCCTCGGTGCTAATGAATGCGATACCAGCTAAAGTTGCTGGAGTGAAAGAAATTGTTATGACCGTGCCGTTGCCCAACGGCAAGGTTAACCCCCTAGTGCTGGCTGCTGCTGCCATTGCAGGTGTAGACCGTGTGTTCGCTATTGGTGGGGCGCAGGCTATAGCAGCCCTGGCCCACGGTACATCCATGGTGCCAAAAGTAGATAAGATTGTTGGCCCAGGTAACATCTATGTTGCCACAGCAAAGCGAGCAGTGTTTGGTACCTGCGGCATTGACATGATTGCTGGGCCATCAGAAATTTTGGTCATTTGTGATGGCCTAACTAATCCAGACTGGGTCGCCATGGATTTGTTTTCTCAAGCAGAGCATGATGAGCAAGCCCAATCTATTTTGTTGTGTCCAGACAAAAATTATTTGGATCAGGTGGAGGCTAGCTTTAAAGCCCTGCTTCCTACGCTGGAACGTAGTAGTATTATTAAAACCTCAATTGAGAACCGTGGTGCTCTCATTCAGGTGGCAGACATGCAAGAAGCTGTAGATATTTCCAACCGTATTGGCCCAGAACACCTAGAGCTATCTGTCGCAGACCCTGAAGCCATGTTGCCTAAGATACGTCATGCCGGGGCTATTTTTATGGGGCGTCATACAGCAGAAGCCTTGGGTGATTACTGCGCTGGGCCGAACCATGTGCTGCCTACTTCTGGCACTGCACGCTTCTCATCACCTTTAGGCGTGTATGACTTCCAAAAGCGCTCGTCTTTAATTATGTTTTCAGAGCAAGGTGCGAGTGACATGGGTAAAGTGGCCTCGGTATTGGCTCGAGGTGAAAGCTTAACTGCTCATGCGCGTTCTGCTGAATATCGCATCTTAGACTGACCTGCGAGAATGAGCCTATGCCTTGGTCGCCACGATGGTCGCCCGCAAAGGCGCCGGATGACCCTCTGCCGAAAGGCTGGGGTTATGTGGATCTAGAAAATCGGCTAACGAATGAAAGGTCATCCAATCTGTGGCTCGCTGTTCTTTTGTCGTGGTCTGATTAATGTCCACTGTGCGTACGTCTTTTAAGCCAAGTTTTTGCAACATATTCTCTAAAGCCTTGGCGCTGGGTAAAAACCAAACGTTAGGCATTTTTGCATAACGTTTTGGTGGCACTAAGATGGTGTCTATGTCACCTGGTACCACTAAAGTTTCCAATACCAATTCACCGCCTGGACGCAGATAAGACATAAGCTCTTGAATGTGGTCAATGGGTGAGCGTCTGTGGTAGAGAACACCTAAACAAAATACCGTATCAAAACGTCCAAAGGCAGGTAGGTGCTCGCTGCGAAGGGGTAACAAATGGGCCCCGTTGGGGGGCAATAAGCGCTGTGCCGCGTGAAACTGGTAAAGAAAAATACGTGTAGGGTCTATGCCTAATGCAAGGCTGGCGCCAGCCCCTAGCATACGGTATAAGAAGTAGCCGTTGCCAGTGCCAATGTCTAGCACTTGTCTGCCTTTCAAAGAGCTAATGTGGGGGATGATACGTTGCCACTTCCAGTCTGAGTGCCACTCTGTTTCTATCTCTACCCCCAGTAAGTTCCAAGGCCCTTTGCGCCAAGGCATAAACGCTTTAAGTTGCTGAACATAAGACGACTGATCTAATTTTAGCGTATCAGGTTTTAAAATGGTCACACTGTGATCGTTAAAGCTAAAACTGGCAGTGTCTAGCTGAGGCATACTATTAAGTGCTGTGTCCCACTCACCACTGCGCCCATGGCTTTTTTGCTCGAAGTGTTGCTGAAGGGCTTGCCTGAGCTGTGGGTGGAACTGCTCTAAATCTGTATTTTTGGTGTGCTCAAAAAAGGCCTCTAAATCTATGCCCATAATGGTCTCGCAAGTGGTGTAAGTTAAATGAGGTTCAGCGTGTTACTTAAAAGCCAGCAGGGCACAAAAATTGAAACATTGCATACAGGTTTCAACGCGGCTAAAGCCAGCATCGAGCAAACGTTGGCGATGCTGCTCTAAGGTATTTGGCACTAACACATTCTCTAAAGCGGCACGTTTTTGAGCAATTTCCAAGTCGCTATAACCTTGGTAACGTTTGAAATCGTGGTATAAATCAACTTGCAAATCTTGCTGTTGAGGGTCGTCAAAGCACACTTTTTCTGCCAAAAGTAATACTCCACCTGGGCGCATACCTTCTGCGATATTTTTTAGAATGCTAGGTCTTTCAATGTCAGCAATAAACTGCAAAGTGAAGTTAAGTATAACCATGGAAGCATTTTCTATGGCAGTGTCTTGTAGGTTTTGATGACGAATTTCATAGCTAGCTTGGCTGTGATCGCGGCCCATATTGTGCAGGCACCGGCTGACCATAGCAGCAGAGTTATCTACGCCAATAACGTGGGCTAGAGCGGGAAGATTTTGACGCAAGCGCAAGGTCATAGTGCCAAGGGAGCAACCTAAGTCGTAGCAGTGGCTATGGGGCTGGCCATATCGAGCAGCAAGAAGGCCTATGACATCTAGCAAGAAATGATAACCTGGCACAGAACGCTGAATCATATTTTCAAATACGTCAGCTACTTGGGCGTTGAACTCAAACGGTGCAGGCGTTTCAAGGGGTTGAGCAAAGATAGTGTCGTGTACGGGTGGTTTGGTATTGTGAGTCATAGTGAGCCGCTTACTTAGCAGTTGGCCGAGTACCAAGAATGGCAGTTACAGTTTTATTAGTGCCACTTCGGCGATAAGTGATACTCAGTTCACTCCCTGGAGTTAGGTCAGTGACATAGCTCAAAGACTCATTCCAATCTTCAATGAGGTTGCCATCAAAGTGAGTGATTAAATCCCCGGGCTTTAACCCCGCAATATCGGCCGGGCTGCTGGCGTAAACGCCAGATAACATAATGCCACTGTCTTGCTTTGAGGCAAATGCGTTTTGACTATATTGGCGTTTAAAGACGTTGAAATCGATGCCTAGCCACCCTCGTATTACTTGTCCTTGAGACACAAGGCTGTGTAATACATCAGAAGCAATATTAATCGGTATCGCTAGGCCTATACCCTGGCTTCTAGCGCTGGTAGGCGAGCTGTAAAAATGGGCTGTATTGATGCCTACTAGTTCTCCTTTAGTATTTATCAGCGCACCACCTGAATTGCCTGCATTAATAGCGGCATCGGTTTGAATGAAACTTTCAAAGGTATTGAGGCCTAAACGATTACGTTCTTTGCCACTAATAATCCCCATAGAGACTGATTGACCCAGCCCATGTGGATTACCAATGGCAAAAACGATGTCACCTACGCGCGAGTCTAGGTTGGCAGGCACTGTGGCTGGGGTTAGGTTATTGAGTTCAATTTTGATCACCGCTAAATCGGTAGCAGCGTCGGTACCCACTAATAAGGCGGGTGCTGACCGGCCATCTGCTAAACCCACTTGAATGCGCTCAGCATTCTCAATAACGTGATTATTAGTGAGTATATGACCTTCGGAGCTGGCAATAACACCAGATCCTAAATGCACGTTATTGGTACTGGCGTTAATTAACTGTCCTTCCAATAAGCTGGCATAGTGGGGGTCTTGCAGCAGTGCGATACTGGCTGCAGGTGTTGCACTCTGGCTATATATTCGCACCACAGAGTCCATTGAGCCCTTGAGTAGATCCGCGTAGCTGTGCGGGTTATTAATGGCGGCTGGTGGGGTGCTGTGGGACCAAAGAGTCATTGATTTTTGTGACAACCACTGTGGTGCAGCGAACATAAGAGCGATCGCCAGCACTATGCCTGCAAGGGCAAAGCGTAATAAATACTTGATAAATGAACGGGTCATGTCATGAAAGCGTCGCTGATGGCATAAAAAGGTTGGTAGATGTGTCTGTACCGCCTAGCTATAGTGTAAACTTTGGTGCAGTTAAAGGCAAAAAAACACGTGAGATATTTGGATGACAATTGAGCGCCAGGAATTAATTACTTATTTGGATCAGTTGTTACAGCCTGATCAATTCAACGATTATGCACCCAATGGTCTGCAGGTTGAGGGGGTGCAGACCATTCAACGAGTGGTAACTGGAGTGACTGCCAGCCAAGCGTTGATCGACCAAGCGATCAAGTGTAAAGCAGACGTTTTGTTGGTGCATCATGGGTATTTTTGGCGCAACGAAGCTAGCGCACTAACTGGCATCAAAAAACGCCGTATTAAGGCGTTAATGGATCACGATATTAACTTAATTGCTTACCACTTGCCCTTGGACTGCCATGCTGAGCTAGGTAACAATGCTCAGTTGGGTCAGTTGATGGGTTGGGCTGCTGATGCACATATGCAGTCTAGCGGGGTAACAGGGCTTGGCCTGTGTGCCACCTTACCATTGGCTTGCACTGGTATGGAGGTGCAGCAACATTTGTCGAGGGTACTGGGGCGCGAAGCATTGCACATTGATGCCCCATCTAAACCTATTAAGCGCATTGGTTGGTGCACAGGTGGTGCGCAAGGCATGATAGACCAAGCGGTAGCCTTAGGGTTGGATGCATACGTGTCGGGTGAAATATCTGAGTCCACAGTGCATGTCGCACGTGAAAATGGAGTGCATTATTTCGCTGCAGGGCATCATGCTACTGAGCGCTATGGCCCAAAGGCGCTTGCTGCTTATTTACAGCAACAGCTTGGGTTAGATTGTGAGTTTGTAGACCTGCCTAACCCCGCATGATGGAGATTAAGCAACCTATTGACTCGATGAGGGCGTTACTGGAATATCATAAGCCGAAGGCGCTTGGGGCTCTGGTTTAGGCTTAAGGCCATAGCGCTCGTCCAAGGTGCCATGCTCTTTAGTTGCGCTGCTCGGTGCGTAGTCCATGGGTGGGCGGATTGTGGGCGCAGGTTCTGCTTGATGCTCTAAGGCAGTTTTTGCGGGCCCAGAGATAGTTTCTAAGCTACTGGCGGTATCTGGGTCATCGCATAAGCTTTGAGCACCTTTTGCCAGATGCTCGTGCACGTTGCGGTAGCTGTCGGTGAGTTGATTTACAGCGGCAGCAGTATCTGCAAAGTGCAGGTTAACCTGTTCTTTGTATTCCGCCATTTCGGTATGGGCATCTTGCAGTTGCTTGCTGAGCTGGTTTTGTCGGATGAGGTCGGTATTGTTGTTGCGACCTAATACAAACCCCATGCCTATGCCGAGCAGTAACAGTACTAACCAAAAAAACCAATCGTTGCTGAGTAAATCCACCAGCAGCTCCTTTCAATAAAGTGTCCCAGAAGATAGTATTGTAATGGAATTAGTTCTTTAGTTCATCTCAGATATTACCTAACACGTTCATTAATTGACTCTATCTACTTTTTTGACTCATATATATGCCTTCACCAATAGAGCAGTATCATAACGACCAGCAGCAACTTGGGTTTTCTGCAGACATTGCTCAAGCCAATGCCATTGAGCATTTACAGCGACTTTATGAAGATCTGTGTGCTGATGAGAGATTAAAACTTAGCCCAACTCAATGGTCTCAGCGACTATCTGGGTGGATGGGTGGAAAATCTAAACAACAGGCAACCATTAAAGGTTTGTACTTTTGGGGTGGGGTAGGTCGGGGGAAAACCTACCTTATGGATGTGTTTTACCAGTGCCTGCCGTTTGAAAACAAGCAGCGCACTCACTTTCACCGTTTTATGCGCTATGTTCATGGTCGCTTGGCAGTGCATACGGGAGCAAAAAATCCCCTACAGTTGGTGGCCCAGGAACTGGCAAAAGAATCTCGAATTATTTGTTTTGATGAGTTCTTTGTTACTGACATTACTGATGCCATGATTTTGGCGCAGTTGTTGGACAGTTTGTTTGGATTAGGGGTGGTTCTGGTAGCCACTTCTAATATAGAGCCCAAGGGTTTGTATGAAAATGGCTTGCAAAGGCAGCGGTTTTTACCTGCTATCGCGTTGCTGGAGGGGTACACCGAAGTTATCAACGTAGATGGAGGTGTGGATTATCGTCTGCGGACACTTTCTCAGGCTGAGCTTTACCACTGGCCCTTAGATGAAGCTGCCGACGTAAGTTTGGCCTCAAGTTTTGCTGCCTTAGTGCCCATGTTAATGCCTGTTCTAGCAGAGCCCCGATCGACAGATAGTGGCAATGAAAATGGTATCGTGAATATCAATGGGCGGGATTTCACTTTTATCCGGCAAAGTGATGGCATTATTTGGTTCACCTTTGACCAGCTATGTGTGAAGCCCCGTTCGCAGAATGACTATTTAGAACTGGCGTGTGAGTTTCATGGACTAATTATTAGTAATGTACCCTGCTTAAGAGTAGGAATGGAAGATCAGGCACGGCGGTTTGTTAATCTGGTAGATGTCTGTTATGACGCCAGCTTAAAGGTGATCATTTCTGCTGAGGTGCCTTTGTTGGAGTTATATTCTGGCGGGCAATTGGATTTTGTATTTCGGCGCACGCTCAGTCGATTACAGGAAATGCAATCCTATGAATACCTTGCTCGAGGTCATGTGGCGGGTTAGGCAGCGTAATAGATGCAAAAAGACTTAAAAACATTCGCTTTAAGGCTTAACAAAGGGCTTGTTTGTCCTGTATAATCTCGCCTCGCAGTTTCTGTGTTGGCTTTGAGTGTTTACATTTAAGGTTGTTAGGGGCATAGGCTGCTAGGCACGTTATTGGCAATATGTGTGAGTTTTTGTATTTTATTCGATACATTTCTGATGCACTGTGGCGCAATAACTCAATAATTATAGGTAGGTCTAATAAACTGGGCCATTAAATAGGTTATTCACATGAAAACCGTAAGTACTAAACCAGCTGACGTCACCCGTGACTGGTACGTTGTCGATGCTGAAGGTAAAACTTTGGGTCGTATGGCAACTGAAATCGCTCGCCGCCTGCGTGGCAAGCACAAGCCAGAATATACGCCTCACGTAGACACAGGTGATTACATCATCGTGGTCAACGCTGAGAAAGTTCGTGTAACTGGCAACAAAGCAAAAGATAAAATGTATTACCGTCATACTGGTTACCCAGGTGGTTTGCGTTCTATGTCTTTTGAAAAAATGGTTGATCACGCTCCAGAGCGCACCGTTGAATTCGCTGTTAAAGGTATGTTGCCAAAAGGTCCTTTGGGCCGAGCTATGTACACCAAGCTTAAAGTGTATGCCGGTACTGAGCATCCACATCAAGCGCAACAACCACAAGCATTGACCCTGTAAGGAGACGATCATGGCAGTTACTCAATATTATGGTACTGGTCGTCGTAAGACCTCTACCGCTCGTGTGTTCATGACTCCTGGCACTGGTGCCATCACTGTAAACAGCCGCGAGTTGGATGTTTACTTTGGTCGTGAGACAGCTCGCATGATTGTTCGTCAGCCACTAGAGTTGACAGAAACAGTTGAAAAGTTCGACCTAAAGATTACCGTGGAAGGCGGTGGTGGTTTTGGTCAAGCTGGGGCAATTCGCCACGGCATTACTCGGGCACTGATGAACTTTGACGAAACCTTACGTCCTAGCTTGCGTGCTGCTGGTTTTGTTACCCGCGACGCCCGTGAAGTTGAGCGTAAAAAGGTTGGTTTACGCAAAGCGCGTAAGCGTCCTCAGTTCTCTAAGCGTTAAGCTTATCGCATCATTTTGGTGCACTCAAAAGAGCCCAGCCATGTTGCTGGGTTTTTTTTGCCTTGTCTAAAAGAAAAGGCTTTATTTGGGGCCGTTTTGAGGCATTAACCTTACCTATTTAGTGCCTTTTAACCTTGTCTATTTAGTGCCTTTCCTTTAAAATGCGAACAGAAATTTTACAGCTTAGCTGGAGTCCCATTGAATGAGTAATGAAGTCGAAAATCCGACTCGACGTCGCGTATTAGTCGGTGCATCCCTAGTTGTCGGCGGTGTTGGTGGTGTAAGTGCACTAACCCCTTTTGTAGCCTCTTGGAACCCAAGTGCAAAAGCTCGGGCGGCGGGTGCTCCAGTAAAGGCAGATATCAGTAAGTTAGAGCCAGGTGGGCAAGTAATTGTTGCATGGCGTGGAAAACCAGTATGGATTGTTCGCCGCACCGCAGAAGCTTTGGCAAATTTGGCAGTGCTGGATAATAGTCTAGCAGATCCTGATTCTGCTAAATCGAAGCAGCCAAAGTATGTACCTGGCAATGCAGCTCGTGCGTTACGTGATGAAGTCGTGGTGATGATTGGCCTTTGTACACACCTAGGCTGCTCTCCAACCTACCGTCCTGAGGTAGTTCCAACCGACTTTGACGCGAATTGGCAAGGTGGTTTTTATTGCCCTTGCCACGGTTCTACCTTCGACCTGTCGGGCCGAGTATATAAAGGTAAGCCCGCTCCTACAAATTTAGAAATTCCGCCACATTTTTACGAGAGTGACACTATTATTCTTATTGGCGAAGACGGAGGAAATGCATAATGGGTGTAGGTAATCCTAACCGCGCTAAAGCGGAAAGTGGTATTGTTCGATGGATTGATGATCGTTTTCCCCTAACCCAGATGTGGCAAGACCACATGTCTAAGTATTATGCGTCTAGAACCCTAAACTTTTGGTATGTTTTTGGTGTGCTGGCTCTACTGGTACTCGTCAATCAAATACTTACAGGTATTTGGCTGACCATGTCGTATGAGCCTTCAGCGGAAGGGGCGTTTGCTTCTGTCGAATATATTATGCGTGATGTAGAAATGGGTTGGATTATCCGCTACATGCATTCCTCTGGCGCATCAGCCTTCTTCATTGTGGTGTACCTACACATGTTTAGGGGCTTAATGTACGGTTCTTACCAAAAGCCACGTGAGCTTATTTGGTTGTTTGGTATGGCCATCTATTTGGCGTTAATGGCTGAAGGATTCTTTGGTTACTTGCTGCCTTGGGGCCAAATGTCCTACTGGGGTGCGCAGGTAATTTTATCTCTTGCTGGAGCGATTCCAGTGGTTGGTGAAGATTTAGTGCAGTGGATCAGGGGCGACTACTTAATTTCGGGGATCACCTTAAACCGATTCTTCTCATTGCATGTTATTGCCTTGCCGATGGTTATTATTGGTTTGGTAGTGTTGCATATTTTGGCACTACACGATGTCGGCTCCAACAACCCAGATGGCATCGAGATTGACCAAAATAAAGATGAAAATGGAGTGCCTGTCGATGGTGTTGCTTTTTGGCCATACCATGTGATTAAAGACTTAGTTGCAGTGGGAGTGTTCTTGACGGTGTTCTGTTTGGTAATCTTCTTCTTTCCTGAAGGGGGTGGTTACTTTATTGAGAAGCCTAACTACGAGCCGGCTAATTCACTGAAGACGCCAGAACATATTGCGCCAGTATGGTACTTCACGCCTTACTACTCTATGTTGCGTGCGATTACCTTCCCACTGTTTGGTTTAGACGCTAAATTCTTGGGTGTAATTACTATGGGTGGAGCAATTGCTATCTTGTTTGTGATGCCTTGGTTAGACCGTAGCCCTGTTAAATCTATGCGCTACAAAGGCTGGATGAGCCGACTCTGGTTAGGTATTTTTGTAGTTAGTTTTGTGATCTTGGGGTACCTAGGTACTCTGGCTACAACTGAAGGTCGCACCATGGTGGCTCAGTTGTGCACTGCTTTGTATTTTCTTTACTTCATACTGATGCCGTTTTATACGCGCATGGAAGTGACGAAGCCTGTTCCAGCAAGGGTGGTATGATGATGAAAAAGTTATTTTTGTTAACTTTAGTGATGCTGCTGCCAGTATTTGCCCAAGCCAGCGCTGGCCCAGCTATCCAGCTAGACTCAATGCAAGCAGACGCAACAGACAAAGCGTCGCTGCAGCGTGGTATGCAAACCTATGTAAACTACTGCCTAGGTTGCCATACTGCCAAGTATCAGCGTTACATCCGTGCTGCAGAAGACTTAGACATTCCAGAAGATCTGATGACTGAACATTTAATTTTTGGTGACCAGAAAATTGGTGAGCAGATGACTAGTGCCATGGACCCTAAGCTTGCTGCTAAGTGGTTTGGTGCTACGCCACCAGATTTAACCAACGAGGTTAACTTAAGGGGCGCCGACTGGGTTTACACTTATTTGCGTACTTTTTACGTTGATGAAAGCCGGCCATACGGCGTCAATAACGTGGTATATCCAGCTGTGGGTATGCCAAATGTGTTGGCAGAGTTGCAAGGTGTGCAGTCTAAAACATGTGGCGATGTGGCTGTAGTTGACCTCCACGGTGCTGCAGTTATGGATTCCCAAACGGGTGAACCCATGACTGAGCAGAGTTGTGAGATATTTTCTATAGCAGAAGGTACTGGGTCTATGACTCCAGCTGAGTTTGACGCCACTATATATGACTTAACTAACTTTATGTCCTATATGGCTAAGCCGTATAAAAGTGACAGTCAGCGTATTGGCCTGTGGGCTGTCTTGTTTTGTATAATGATGACCATCTTGTTCTACTTCCTGAAGAAGGAATACTGGCGCGACGTCCATTAGCAGCCAACTTTGAGGTATAATGCCTCGCTCTAATCTATTTAAGTGCGATCTAAGGTGTTCACTATAGGTGAACGCCTTAGATCGCAGTTTGGTTTTCGGCGCTTAGCGCTATCGTTTATTATTGAGGTGTATCTCCATGGGTGTAGTCGCTAAACGCTCTTCCATGACATTTTTTTCTGACGGTTCAAATCATTATAGCCACCGTGTGCGTATTGTTTTGGCAGAAAAAGGTGTTACCGTTGACATTATTGATGTTGATGCCGAGCATAAGCCAGAAGACCTGGCAGATCTGAACCCGTACAACAGCTTACCAACTCTGGTAGACCGTGATCTGGTGCTTTACGAAGCCAACGTGATGATGGAATACTTAGATGAGCGTTTCCCGCATCCACCTTTGTTGCCAGTATACCCAGTTGCTCGCGCGGAAAGTCGTTTGTACATGTACCGTATCGAGCGTGATTGGTGCCGTCTTGCTGATGTCATTATGACCTCAGATGACGAAGTGGAAATTGTAGAAGCGCAAAAAGAGTTACGCGAGAGCCTGATCTCCACGGCACCTATTTTCACTGAAAAAGACTTCTTCATGAGTGAAGAGTTTACTTTGGTAGACTGTTGCATTGCTCCTATTTTGTGGCGTTTGCCTCAGTTGGGTATAGACCTTCCAGAACTACAAGCCGCACCTATGCTTGAATATATGGAGCGCATCTTTGCCCGTGAAGGCTTTCAGGAAAGTTTGTCTGAGCTTGAGCATGAAATCCGGCTTTAATTGAGGTCATTAAGATGATGACTCCAAGCCGGTCTTATTTGTTGCGCGCGCTTCATGAGTGGATTTTAGACAATGACTCCACTCCCCATATTGTTGTTGATGCAACAATCAATGATGTTATGGTGCCAGAGCACTTCATTAGTGATGGTCAGATAGTACTTAATATTTCTCCTGGGGCTGTTGAAGGTTTAAACCTAAGCAATGATGCAGTAGAGTTTAATGCTCGTTTTGGTGGCGTGCCTATGCACGTCTATGTGCCAATACTGGCTGTCATGGCGATTTATGCTAAAGAAAGCGGTGAAGGTATGGGTTTTGGCTTTGAGCCTGGTATACCGGACCCAGATGGCCCACAAAGTGTGCCTACTGGCTTGGCAGACAAGCCTAAAGCATCTGCAACTGTATCATCGATCGCTAGCCGAACTAAGCGGCCTACCCTTAAAGTGGTTAAGTAATCTACAAGACAATAAAAAAGGGCCATTAGGCCCTTTTTTATTGTCTTGTAGAAACCATCTTCAGGCTAATCGATATATTCAAATACCTTAACAATGCGCTGTATGCCGCTAGCACTAGAGACAATTCTTACAGCCCAATCCGCCTCCGCATGGGTGACAAGCCCCATCAGATAAACAACTCCATTCTCAGTGATCACTTTAATCCGACTCACTGGAAAAGCAGTTTCACCCACCATGCGTGCCTTCACCTTAGTAGTGATGAGAGTGTCATTGGTTCTAACAATATATGACGCTGGCCCACTAACTAAAAGTTCATTATGTACTTTGCGAGCATTGCTTATGCCACGGGCTTTTGCACCTGCAATAATCTTAGTGTCTTCACTTGGTACTTGGCCAATGAGCAACACAATCCCGTTCACGCTGACAGCACCAACATTAGCGTTTGCTAGCAAAGGTGAAGCACGTAAAATAGCGTCTACAGCAGACGTCTCTATGAGCTGGTCATTGTACAAGGTGCCTAAGGAGCGAGACCCTTTGTTGTCTGTGATTGGCGTACTGTTAAGCAGTGGTGTACAAGCGCTCACAAAACTGATGCAGCTAGCTAAAGTGATGAGTTGAATGCCTCTTTTTAGCATTTATTCATTGCTCCCAAATAATTGAAAATCGATTAAATCACAAAGACAGTGAATGGTTACCAGCTGCAGTTGTAATATGTTCACGCTGTTGTCACTAGGAATACGAATAGCAACATCGTCTGGATCCAGAATTGTGGCCATATCACCACCGCTTTGACCAGTAATTGAAATAACTTGCAAGTTACGATTATGGGCGGCTTGTATTGCCTGAATTAAATTACCACAATTACCTTGTTCTGACATAACCATAACGATGTCACCTTGCTGCCCCAGCGCTGTAATCTGCTTAGCAAACACGTCTTGAAAACTGGAGTCACGAATAACTGCGCTCATCGTTGTACTGTCAGCGGCCAAATTAAAAGCGGGTAAGCTCGGGCGTTCTTGCCTGAAACGGCTTAATAAAGCTGCACTAAAATGGTGGCCGTTGGCGGCGTTGGCACCATTGCCACAAATGAGAACTTTACCTTCCTGGATAAAACATTGATGCAGCATCTGTGCTGCTATAGCAATATCTTGAGGTAGATGCTCTGCACTGTATGCTGCGCAGCCCATGTGCTCATGGAATTGATTAATAACCCTTTCTTGCAGTTCCATTAATGAGCTCTAGCCTTAGCCTGATGTGATAAATGCATTATCCAACCATTGTATCTGAACTTGGCTATGGGGGCCATCGGAACCACTAATGGCGATAAGATCAAAGCGGCAGTCCAGCTTGCTGAGTAATGGATAGCGTTGCAAAAACACCTTAGCGCTATGAATTAAGTGACGTTGTTTGGCATGACTAAGGCTGGCTATGGCGCCACCCATCGTATGGTTTTTGCGGTACTTTACTTCAACAAATGCCAGCACGCCACCTTTTCTAACTATGATGTCAAGCTCACCACCTTTGCAAAAAAAATTACGCGCAATTAAACTCCAGCCCCGTTGCTGTATATGTTGCCAGGCGATGTCTTCGGCCCAGGCGCCCACTTTAGTGGAACTCATCACCATTATTTTGGGTCCACAACCACTTTGCCAGACTTGAATTTCCCCCAAGAACTCTGGGTTACTATCCTGCCAAGGCTATTCATTTGCAAAATGCCAGTGACTCCATCTACGCTGCTATTGGTAAGGTTTTGTAACTCTCCAAGCCTTGGAAATAGCTGGTATGCATCAACGCCAATAGCAAAAAGGCGCGTGTATCTTTCTCTATCAGGCCATTTTTGGCTTATTTTTTGTTGCACGCTAGGCTGCTCAATGAGCCAAGGTAGTTCTGTAAAAATCACTCTTTCTAAATCCCGATCACGGCTTGTTTCAGTAGGGCCTTGGTATATGTGGTGGCTAGCATAAACGGGAAGGTCAGCAGCATAGTGGAACGCTAATGTTGGGATGATTTGACGCCCATCTGTGGGTAATGAAAATAGCACAATTGCATCAACATCCTTGCGTCGTCGAGGCTCAAACTTAACAGCGTTGCCACTGCCTGCTAGGTGTGTTTTAAGCATTTTTGCGCGTTCATGACTCTGGTTGATGAGCAAGGCTTGGGTAATCGTCTTGGAATGGTCACCAGCGCCAGAAAAGCTTACCTGATCTGCAATTTCACCCCCTAATCCAACCCAAGAGGACCCAAAATGTTGTGCTGCTCTAATAGCCCATGGCTGGTCTTGGTGCAAAATAACAATGCGCTTATGGCCCGCTGTTAAACTACGTTGAGCTAACTGTAAGGCTTCGTCTTCTACGGCTAAGCCAAACTGAATTAAGTTACTGGTGGTACTATTATTGCTGCCTATGGGGATGTAATTAAGGGCCAGTGTAGGGATAGGAAGCGCATCTTTTTGACTAAGCTCAATCACCCTCTCTTTGTCGAGAGGGCCGATGACTATGTCCATACTATCAGCTGAAGCCTGAAGATAAAGTGCATCAAGGCTGCTTAGCTGTGTGGTGTCATAGACTTTGATATAGGGAATAACGTCAGAGCCTGCTTTGGATTCAAAACGAGCGGCCATAAAACCGTCCACCACAGCTTGCCCTGCTTTACCCAGTTTACCATTCAAGGGCATGGCTAAGGCAATACGTTTAGGTGTGTTGGCACCCACATTAATTATGCGCTGAGCAGGTGCCTTGGGGGCTGTTTTAAATGTGATTAGAGGCGCTTGGTCTGCACCCACTTCTTCGATGATGTCCTGAATAGCCGGTGCTGGGAGCGCATTGGCAACACCCTCCAGTTTTGCATCAAGCTGGATGATTAGGTCTTGGTGCTTTTCACTGTCCACAGAGGCGGTTGGGCGCTGTTGGGTTTCAGTAACAGCATTGTCAAGCATCGCTAAGCTAGCTGCTATCTTGTCCTTGGAGACAATGCTTTTTTGAACAGGTATTAACGCTTGAGCTACTGCTATTGCTTTGGAAGGCTTAGTTATTGTTATCAGTGCTGGCGCTGGTTCTTGTTTTTGTATTGACATCAGTGTTGGTGCCAGTGCTGCCTTTGGTATAGGTATTATTTTTGGTTGTGTTTTTGGCTTTGGTGCTTTTTTTTGAGTTAAATCCAAATTAATAACAATCGTATCTGTAACTGTTTTAGTGGCTACCTTTGCTTGGGCTGGCGTCATCACAGGTTTGGGTGCTGGGGATGTTGGAAGCACATTTTGCTGCTGACAGGCACTGAGAAATACTAAGCACCATGTGAGGCTTGTGAAGCGTAAGCAATAGTGTCGGATTAAGGTCATAAAGCATTCTTAGCAGGTATGGTTTAGGCGGTTTAGGTTACAATACCCTTAGTTCAGACCTCTGCGGTGATCTGAGTTAAGTAAGCCTAGCATAAAAGCTCGGTCAAACAAGTCCAAAAGGCCCAAAGGCATGACAACAGCAATTCTTTACGTGGTTTCAACTCCTATTGGTAACTTAGAAGATCTAAGCCCAAGGGCTGTAGACACTCTAAAAAAAGTAGACCTCATCGCCGCCGAAGACACGCGCCATAGTGGCCGGTTAATGCAACATTTTTCTATCTCTACGCCAATGTTAGCGGTGCACGATCATAATGAGCGACAAAGGGCCCAGGCACTGGTGCAAAAATTGGCAGCGGGCCAATCTATTGCCTTAATTTCAGATGCGGGGACACCACTTATTTCGGATCCAGGGTATCACCTTGTGAGTGCAGTTCGCGATGCAGGGTACAGGGTCGTTCCCATAGTGGGCCCCTGTGCATTAATTGCAGGACTCAGTGTGTCGGGGTTGTCCACTGATCGATTTAGCTTTTATGGTTTTTTACCCGCTAAAAGCAGCGGTCGTAGGCAACATCTGGAGCAGCTAGCTAAAGTGACTCATACCCAAGTATTCTATGAGTCCCCGCATCGTATTGTTGCCATGGTTGACGACATTGTGTCAGTCATAGGCCCAGACAGGCAGTTAGTCTTGGCTCGAGAACTTACCAAAACCTTTGAAACTGTTTACGGTGCCCCTGCAAGTAAAGTGCAAGCGTGGTTGTTGGCTGATCACAACCAGCAAAAAGGTGAGTTTGTGGTGCTCATTGAGGGCGCAGAGCCAGAACAGTTGCAGGATATTGGCCCAGAAGAGGAACGTATGCTCACTTTATTACTAGCGGAGTTGCCTATAAAAAAGGCAGCAGCTATTACTGCGGCTATTACGGGGCACAAAAAAAAGGCATTGTATGACCGAGCCCTAGAGCTGCAGGGTAAGTAACTGCAGCTTAGGCTGTATTTAACCTTGCCAGCGCTGGCTAAACTCGGTATCCTGCGCGCGAGAAAGTTCGCCAGACAGTCGCTGCTATTCTGCACTTAGGTGTTTGGGTAGGGGAGGAAAGTCCGGGCTCCATAGGGCAAAGTGCCAGGTAACGCCTGGGCGGCGTGAGCCGACGGCTAGTGCAGCAGAGAGTAGACCGCCAACCCCGATTTATCGGGCGGTAAGGGTGAAAGGGTGCGGTAAGAGCGCACCGCGTGCGTGGTAACACGTTACGGCATGGTAAACCCCACTTGGAGCAAGACCAAATAGGAACCCATTAGGTGCGGCCCGCACTGGGTTCGGGTAGGTCGCAAGAGGCCTGCGGCGACGCAGGCCCTAGATGAATGACTGTCCATGACAGAACCCGGCTTATGTGGCGAACTTTCTCACCTCACTCCACTTTCCAAGTCTTTTTTGAGGCTTTAGGCAAGGCTTAGATACTAAATAGCCTTCCTTGCCTGCTTTTAGCTGTTTTTCTTGTTTGATATCTGATGCATTAGGTCTGAGTAGCTACCTAACATCTCTTCTAGTTCCTCGTCAGTCTCTGAGTAGGTCTGGGCAATATCGACTAAAGACTCCATTAGGCTGTAGATACCTCGATCAACTATCTTTAAATCTGCTGCTAAGGCTGTGTTGCTTGACATTCTGAGGGTGATGGTCTGTATGTCTCGATGTAGATCGTCTGATAGTGACTGGGACAATTTGCTATCAAACTCATTTTCTGCAGGCTCTTCAAACGCTCCGGGTTCAGCCTCACTTATGCGATTCATATTAGCTAAAAAGTTAGCAATCATTGCTGACTTGTCAATCTTCTTCCTCTGCTACTAAAGTTGACACTGCGCTGTGACCAAACAGTAGGTCATGAATGCTGGGGTCTTCTGTGTATTCCCACTTATACATCTCTACCTTTCCATCTATTACAAACGCCTTAACAAACTGTTCATCTGTTAGCGAGTTAACGTTGTAGCAGTAATCGAGACACTCCTGAATATGTCCTTTGTCCAGCCCATCTGGGTCGAGCAGGTGCTCGCCTACTGCCATTAGCTCCCACGCAATCAAGTCGAGCTTATGTCGCTCTATAGACTGCTCTGACTGACCTTTCTTATACATCCGCTCTTGTGTTGGATCTGGCATCTTATTTCTTTATCCTTAATGGTGAAGAACGCTGGGCATTTTATACTTTAATGTGCCCTGGATTGTGTGTATTTGAGTAATTAGTGGCAACATATTAGAACATTTATTGGTAACAAATATGTATACTGGTGACTGAAAATTATAACTAATGTGAGACTATGTGAATGCGTATGTACAAGTTTATAGTTGCAGTAAGTTTTTCAATGCTACTTGGTAATGGCGTTGCAGTTGCAGCTGATTACGATACAGGGTTTAAGTTTTTTCAAATAGGCGAATACAAAGCTGCTCTAGCAGAGTGGGTGCCTTTGGCTGAGCAAGGGGACGTTGTTGCTCAAAATAGCCTTGGAGCTCTTTACAAGTTTGGGTTGGGCGTAACACAGAACGCTAAAACCGCTGTAAAGTGGTACAGCTTAGCAGCTGAGCAGGGTGATGCAGCTGGCCAGTATGGTTTGGGAACTATGTACGCCAATGGTGAAGGAGTGCCAGCGAATAACCAGACAGCATTAAAATGGTATGCCTTGGCAGCGGAACAGGGGGATGTGGATGCTCAATTTAATCTTGGGGTTATGTATGATCAAGGTCAAGGTGTTTTAGAGAATGATGAAACAGCCGTAAAATGGTATACCTTAGCAGCTCAGCAGGGGCTTGCGGAGGCTCAAGCTAATCTCGCTGTTATGTATCAAAATGGAAATGGTATTCCAAAAGACATTGACCGAGCCTATATGTGGTTTAACATTGGGGCCTATGGTGGCAGTGATTTTGGTGCTAGAAATAAGCAAGCACTTGATAAGAAAATGAACAGTTCTGAAAGAGCTAGGTTACAACAACTGTCTAATAATTGTTTAGCAAGTGGCTATAAAGACTGTTAAAAATGATCGTCTGCACAGGGACGTGTAGACAATATTGGTCAAAGGGTGCCCGTTTAACCGTGGCTATTTTAGCCATTGTAACTAGTAAAGGTTGCCCCTCTGATTCAGTCCACTATCGTTAGATGTGGATGAGTCTCCCCTTATTTGCTAACTAGTTCATCCACGTCAGAGACGCTAGGCCATGGATAACAAGGCGCTTTAGTTTGCCTGCGTATACCCTGCCTTTTTTATGCGTTACTTTTATCGACAATCTGATTCATTAGTTCCATATAGCTGTCTATCATCTCGTCGAGCTCCTCTTCTGACTCTGAGTATGTTTTAGCGATCACTACCAGAGATTCCATCAAACTATATATACCTCGGTCAACGATATGGAGGTCATTGGTGTGAGCAGTATTGCTGATGAGCCTGCTTGTCAATGTGAGGATATCTCTATGTAGGTCGTCAGACAGGGATTGAGACAATACTGAATCAAAACCATCATCTGTAGGCCCCTCAATTATGTTTGGCTTTGTATCGGTCATCTCATTTCCTTATTTATTTGATGCGTTTGCTTTGGGTGAATGTGACAATAACTTAAACACTCTACCACATGCCCCCACAACTCATTGTTGCTTCTATCAAGGGAGTCAATTTATAAATGATTTTTTTAGCAACTTAATGGGCTAGTAAGTTGCTGCTGTTGTTTTGCTAGGGGGCTTAAGGCTTAGGAAGTAGGTGACTAGGAAACTGCACTGGACAGGATCTAGGCGCGAAGGGTAATCTGCATTAGCACCCTAGTGGCAGCATAAATGGACTGTCTTTCATTATGAGAAAATTATGAACATACGAAAATTTCAAGAGTCTGACCGTATTAGTTTGATTGAGCTATGGAAGATGGTTTTCCCCAGCGACCCCCTTCACAACAAGCCATCAACTGTCGTTTCAGCTAAACTTGCTGTGGACGACCTTATCTTCGTAGCAGAGCAGGATGGTCAACTCATTGGTGCGTGCATGGCTGGCTATGACGGGCATCGCGGATGGCTATATTCAGTTGCCGTACTTAAAGAACATCGTCGAAGTGGCAGTGGTGCAGAGCTTGTAAAATATGCCATCAAAACACTAAAAAACATCGGTTGTATTAAGGTTAATCTTCAAATTCGCTCAACCAATGCGGAAGTTGCAGCATTCTATCAAGCGTTAGGGTTCAGCGTTGAGGATCGAATGAGCATGGGGCGTTTTATTTAATAAACCCTTTGCCAAGCAAGTGGATAACTACATTTCTACCTACTCGTAATATGGGGTAAAGGATGCGTGATACTTGCGGTATTTTGAAAGCGTAGTAATTAAGTTTATTGAATGAGCCAATGGGTGACGATAAGAGAGCTAACCTATTAATGCAATCTGCACCAAAATAGAGTTGGCTGTTAAGGAAAGTGGCCATGCCCTGATTTATATTAAGATTTTTTTCTTTTAGGAGTTCGAGCTCAGGTGGATTTGTTCTCGCATCAATGATTCGTATATGAGCCACTGTGTTTTTTAGGTGGATTAGTTTTACATAGTGCGAACAGAAAGGGCATTCGCCATCATAGATAATCCAATTGTCTATTGGTTTAGTCATAATTATTAACTTCGTTGCTATCGCCTATTTAATTTTAAATGAACTATGCCTGAGCCAAGGTATAGTTTTCACCTAGGTAGACTTAACGAGTTCTTTGCGATTAGATTATTTAATTATGGGTCTCTAATGTTTTTCTGCAGATTATTTGCCTGGTAAAGTGTGAGCCATTTAGGCTGATATTTTCCACCGTTGATTGATTTAATGTTCACATAACAATAACTCGTATTATGAACCAGTTTAGGTTGTAAAAGCATCTTTCCTGCTTATACTGGCGTGACCTTTGAAGACATAGTTCTGTATTACCTTATTTTATCCAGTAAAGAGGAAATCTATGCGGCACCGTATTCGAGCAGCCGGTCTCTTAGTTGAGCAAGACCGTATATTAATGGTCCACGAAAGTGACGGTGGCCAATCATATTGGGTACCCCCTGGTGGTGGTTTTGAGGCGAAAGATGGTAATACACGCAACACGGTGAAGCGTGAAGTGTGGGAGGAATCAGGTTTATCTGTGGTCGTGGGTGAGCTGCTTTTTGTGCGTGAGTTTTGTGAACCCTCTAGGGATATTTATCATCTTGAGCAGTTTTATATCGTAGATCAGTGGCAGGGTGAGATGTCGTTGAATAACCTTGAACCCTTAGGTGAACAAGGGAGGTCTATTACAGAAGTTCGCTGGCTTACCAAACAGGAACTTGCAGAAGTAAAGGTTTACCCGCCGCAGTTAAAAGATCTTTTGTGGCATAAGTTAGACCAGAACGATTTATCCATCGTACATTTGGGCTATTCGTAAAATTAGATGACCTGTAAAGCTAAAGAAACAATAGCCATGAATGGTTTTGTGGCCACTATTAAGCGTACCCGTCGAAAAGGTAGCGTGGGTTTTAGGCTATCGTCAGGGCAGCTTGTTGTGCTGGCGCCAAGTGCTATTTCAATCACAGAACTTCAGCTTCTGTTAGAGTCTAAAAGTGCTTGGATACTGGCGAAGTTAGAGGCGCGAGATCAAGTGATATCAAAGGTTAAGCGGTACTATAGGTCCGGTGAGCCATTTACTTTTTTGGATCAAGAACTAGTGCTAAAGGTCTGTCAGGGTGCCTTTGGTACTAGGCTCAATGGTGCCGCTGAGCTGGTGGTGAGTATGCCCAAGGTGAAGTCTGGCTGGGTACGCAACGCGCTTGTGCGTTGGTATAAGCTGCAAGCTCAGGTGCATATAGAACAAAGAGTTAGTTATTTTTCGCCCTTGGTTGGCGCTTGGCCTAAGTCAATTGAAATTAAAACCTATCGTGCGCGATGGGGAAGTTGTAACAGTAGTGGTGAGTTGCAATTTAATTGGAAAATTATAATGGCGCCACCTGCAGTGGTTGACAGTGTTGTGGTTCATGAGCTGTGCCATTTGTTGCATATGCACCATGGGCCAGATTTTTGGGCTCAAGTGAAGCGGGTATTGCCCAATTATAAAGATGCAAAGCAATGGCTAAAAGATGAAGGCCATGGTCTGGGGCTTGATTGATATTAACACCTCTTAAGGATTAAAATGTCGATATTAACCTAACAAGGTCACTTTATCTCATGCCACAAGAAAATTCAGCTGCCAAGGTATTGTTCCATTTAAAACAAGATATTTTGACGGGGTTCTTTGTTGCAGGCCATAAGTTAAAAATGAGTGCATTAAAAGAACGTTACCAAGTGGGTGTGAACCCATTACGTGAGGCGCTATCCCAGCTTGTGGTAATGCAATTGGTGCAAGTGCAAGACCAGCGTGGTTATCGAGTATGCCCTGTAACACAGACAGAGCTGGTAGATATTTATGACACGCGGGCACATATTGAGTCTTTATGTGTGGGGCTTGCTATTGAGCGGGGTGATGAAGCCTGGGAGGCTAATATTGTTGCTGCCGCCTATCGTCTCCAATCCAACGCTGATCTGCTAAAGGCAGATGGCGATCTGCAAGCTTGGGAAAAGTTACATCAAGGCTTTCATTATGCCATTGTAAAAGGTTGTGGTTCTGAGGAGTTGCTCAGGGTGCGTTTAGACCTTTATGAAAAGGCATCGCGCTACCGTAACTTATGGTTACAGCATAATGCTGGCCATGGTGCTTTTGATGTGAATCAAATGGAACATGAACAACTGGTCACAGCTGTTCTGGCCCGCGATCTTGACTCAGCAAAAAAACTGATATCCCAGCATATCATTGTGCCTAGTCAAGTGTTGCAAGGCCTTTTATAAAGCCTGTTATTTTTCTAATTTGGAAGCTTCAAGTAACTTTATCTTTTCACTTGCAATATAACCATGATCTACCTACACTTGTAATGTGGGTAAAGGTGGGGAAAAGTGGTATTTTCTCCCGAAATGGAATGAATTTCAGGGAATAAATGATGTTTCGTGGTGCTGCAACAATCAATATAGATGTCAAGGGACGTATGGCTATGCCTATACGTTTTCGTGACCTATTTATTGGCGAAGTAGACCCTAGCATTAATCCTCAGCTTGTAGTCACCATCGATACCGAAGAACCTTGTCTGTTGATCTACCCATTATTAGAATGGGATCTAATTCAAAAAAAGTTAGAACAACTCCCTAGCTTTAATCCTACCGCCAGACGTATTCAGCGGCTATTAATTGGCCATGCTACAGACCTTGAACTGGATGCTAACGGACGTATTTTGTTACCGGCTCTGCTCAGAGAATATGCCCAATTAGATAAAAAAGTCATCCTTTTAGGCCAAGGAAAAAAAATTGAACTGTGGAGCGAGCCTTTATGGAATGCGCGCCGAGAAACGTATTTGCAGGCCAACAGCAACACTGAAGAGCTGCCGGAACTCTTACATCAGTTGTCCTTGTAGTCAGTAAATGGCTGACCTAATTAATGGAACTGAAATGACCCAAGAATTTAACCACAAGTCTGTCCTGCTTGATGAAGCTGTAGAGTTATTGGTGCATGATGCTGATGGCGTGTATATGGATGGAACCTTTGGTCGGGGAGGACACAGTGGCCTTATTCTGCAACACCTTAGCCCAAACGGGAAACTACAGGCGTTTGATAAAGACCCCTTGGCCATTGCCGAGGCTCAGCTGATGATTGCTGAAGACCCTCGTTTATCTATATTTCAAACCTCATTTGCTAACCTAGGCCAAATTGCTGAGCAACATGATTGCTTTGGTAAAGTGCATGGTATTTTGTTGGATTTAGGCGTTTCATCTCCGCAGATAGATGATGCTAGCCGGGGCTTTAGCTTTCAGCATGATGGGCCTTTAGACATGCGCATGAACCCTGATGAGGGTGAATCTGCTGCGCAGTGGCTAGCCCGAGCAGGAGCGGAAGAAATAGCTGATGTACTTTACCATTACGGTGAAGAGCGTTTTTCTAGGAGAATGGCGCGGGCTATAGTTGAGCATCGCAAGCTCCAACCAATCACCACTACGAAACAATTAGCCAACATTATTGCGGTAGCTAACCCTAAGTGGGAAAAGGGTAAAAACCCTGCAACTCGAGCGTTTCAGGGTATACGGATACACATTAATCAAGAACTAAAAGATTTAGAAGTGGGCTTGCAAGTAGCCCTTGAAACATTGGCCCCCGGTGGCCGTTTAGTGGTAATCAGCTTTCACTCCTTGGAAGACCGTATCGTGAAGCGGTTTATTCGCCAACACGCTAAGGGTGATTCCCATATCCCCCGCGGCTTACCTGTCACTGAAGATCAGCTTAATAGGCGGTTAACGCTAATGGGTAAAGCACGTAAGCCTACTCCTTATGAAGTTGATATAAATCCTCGGTCTCGCAGCGCAGTAATGCGTGTGGCAGAAAAAATCGAATGAAAGATATGAGCCAAAACCTCAATGTGTGGTTAAAGCGTGCGAGCCTGCAGGCCGAACGTTACGCTATGTTGCTGGGGTTTTTGCTGCTGTTATCATTAGTAATTAGCGCTCAATTTGTTATTTATAGTTCGTTTGAAGCAAGGGGTCATATCAACCACTTGCACCAACTAGAAAGAGACCGCAACGCCATGCAAGTGGAATGGGGTCAGCTGCTACTAGAGCAAAGTGCTTGGGCTTCTCATAGCCGTGTCGAATCGATGGTAACTGAGCAGTTAAATATGGCGGTACCCTCTGCTAAGAAAATTATTTTGGTGCGCCAGCCGTGAATGCCATGGAATACCCTTGGCGTATACGCTGGCTATGGTTCATTTTATTAGTAGCGGCCTCGGTTGTGGTTTGGCGCCTAGTGCACCTTAATGTGACTGAGCGTTCTTTTTTAATGCGCCAAGGTGATGCGCGAATGGTGCGTGAAGTGCCCATTCCTGCTCATAGAGGAATGATTTTAGATCGCAGGGGAGAGCCTTTAGCTGTTAGTGCACCAGTGGTTAGTTTGTGGGCTAATCCACAAGTATTGGGTGAGGACCTAGTGCATGCTAAAAAAGTTGCAAAAAGTCTGGGTTTGCCTGAAGTTGAGTTTTTAGAGCGTTTAGTGCGGCTGAAAAACAAAGAGTTTATGTACCTTAAGCGCAGTGTTAATCCAGTTGAGGCAGAAGCGGTATTGGGTAACAAGTGGAATGGTGTGCATGGCGTGCAAGAGTTTCAGCGTTATTACCCTGCAGCAGAAGTAACCACTCATCTGGTGGGATTTAATAATATTGATGACCAAGGCCAAGAAGGTATGGAGCTGGCCTATGAGTCTTGGCTGCAGGGTACTTCTGGTAAAAAAGTAGTACAAAAAGACCGTACTGGTCGAACGGTTAAAGACCTCCAATTATTATCTAACGCTCATCCTGGCAAAGATCTACATTTAAGCATCGATTTACGCATGCAGTATGTGGCTTACCGTGAGCTTAAGGCCGTAGTACAGCAACATAAAGCGTCTTCGGGATCGGCCGTGGTGTTAGACGCGCAGACGGGCGAAATTTTGGCCATGGTTAATCAGCCAGCGTACAACCCAAATAACCGTGCAGTCATGAGTATAGACAGCCTGCGTAATCGAGCCTTGACTGATGTGTTAGAGCCTGGTTCAACGATGAAGCCTCTTACCATTGCGGCAGCGCTGATGAGTGGGCAATACAACCCAGACAGTGAGATTGATACCAGTCCTGGTTTTATAAAGGTTAAGCGCAAGACCATCCGTGATCATCGCAACTATGGCGTGCTAGATATTACCGGTATTATTACTAAATCAAGCAATGTCGGTGTCACTAAATTGGCCCTATCATTACCCGAAAACAGTGTGAGAGAAACCTTTCATAGTTTTGGTTTGGGTCAGGCAACTGCCAGTGGTTTTCCCGGCGAGAGCACAGGTGTGCTGCCTAGTTACACCAAGTGGAACCCAATTAATCTAGCGACTATGGCTTATGGCTATGGTATTTCTGTAACACCAGTGCAATTGGCGCAGGCTTATGGTGTATTTGCCAGTTATGGGCTCAAGCGTCCTATCTCTATATTGAAGCAAGACAAAGTGCCAGAAGCTGAGAGAGTGATGCCAGAACATGTGGCTAAACAAGTGATAGCCATGTTAGAAACGGTGACTCAAAAAGGCGGCACAGGCACTCGCGCTCGGGTGCCGTCTTATCGAGTGGCGGGTAAAACAGGCACCGTGCATAAGCCATCTAAAGATGGCGGTTATGATGATGACGTCTACGCTGCAGTATTTGCGGGTATGGCCCCAGCATCTAAACCGCGCTTAGTGTGTGTAGTGATTATTGATAACCCCAAGGGTGAACAATATTATGGCGGTGAAGTTGCTGCTCCCGTATTTTCTCGGATTATGACTGAGAGCTTACGGCTTTTAAATGTGGCACCAGATAATCTGATGCCAGTACAAGGTTAACAGTGAGGTTGGATGTGGATACCAAACGCTTACATGAACTGATGCCCCTGCCAGGGCAAGCCCAACAATGGGCGGATGTTTGTGTGTATGGGGTGTCATCAGATAGCCGGCAGGTAAAACAAGGTGACTTGTTTATAACCTGTTTAGGGGAGCCAAAGCGGCAGCGCAGCTATATAGAGCAAGCGCAGGCAAGTGGAGCCGCGGCGGTAGCTATTGATGCGCAACAAGCATTGAAAATGGACGTGTCTAACCTCACTGTTCCCATTATTGGTGTAGCCAATCTAGCAGCTATACAAGGTCTAATTGCTGCTCGTATAAATAATGAGCCCAGTCAACACATGTCACTGATCGGTATTACCGGTACCAATGGTAAAACTAGCTGTAGCCATTTTATTGCCCAGTGTTTTTTAGATCTTGGCCAAACCTGTGGTGTGATGGGTACCTTGGGGTACGGTTTGCTTAATGCGCTAGAACAAGGGCCCAACACTACGCCAGATGAAGTCACCATGCAGGGGCAGCTAGGTGCAATGGTAGATGCAGGGGCCGATGCGTGTGCCATAGAAGTTTCATCCCATGGTTTGGACCAGGGGCGGCTAAATGGCTGCCGCTTTGAAACTGTGGTATTCACCAACCTTACCCAAGACCACCTTGACTATCATGGCACTATGCAAGCATATGGTGAAGTGAAGGCTAAGTTATTTAACTGGCCAAGCTTACGGCATGCAGTCATTAACTTTGATGATGATTTTGGTCGTGGCCTACTTAATGAAATAGCACCCTCAGTAAAAACCTACACCTACAGTGCCCAAGTTTCTGAAGTAGATTATGTGGACTTAGGGGTGTCCTCTATTACCCAACATGAACATGGCATAGAAGCTATGGTGAATACACCTAAAGGCCAAGTGTTGTTGCAAGTGGGGCTCATTGGCAGGTTTAACTTGAGCAACTTATTGGCCACCTTGGCGGTGCTCTTGTTACACAAGGTTGAACTATCCTCTGCAATTTTTGTAATGAACAAACTCACTACGGTATGTGGCCGGATGGAGTTAGTTAGTGGTGCACAGAATTCAAAAAATAAGCCACAGGCTATTGTTGATTACGCCCATACCCCAGATGCTTTAGAACAAGCCTTAATAGCTGCTAAAGAGCATGTTAATCGTGGCCAGTTATGGGTGGTGTTTGGCTGCGGTGGTGGTCGCGATGCAGGCAAACGTCCAAAGATGGCAAGTATTGCAGAAGAATGGGCTGATCATGTGGTGGTGACAGACGATAATCCTCGAACAGAATCTAGTGAGAAAATTTTAGCAGACATTGTGAAGGGTTTTAAGCGCCGAGAAAAAGTTTTAGTAGAAGGTGATCGAAGTTTAGCCATTGCCTTAACAATGAGTCGCGCTAAACCGGGTGATATTGTACTTATTGCCGGTAAAGGCCATGAAACCTATCAAGATATTCAGGGCCACAAGCACCACTTTAGCGATCAGGAACAGGTATTAATGGCACTTTCAGGGGGGTTAGACTAATGAGGTCTTTTAGCTTAGCTGAACTTTGTAAAAAGGTACCTGGCAGTCATGTTATTGGCGAAGCCGCTTTTAGTGAGTTGTCCACAGATACTCGTCATTTGGTAGCGGGAGACCTATTTGTTGCTTTAGTTGGGCCCAATTTTGATGGTCACGAATTTATTGCTCAAGCGCAAAACCAAGGTGCATGTGCTGCGCTAGTTAGTACTGAAATAGATACAGACCTGCCACTGTTAGTTGTGCCAGATACTCGTATTGCATTAGGGCAGTTAGCAGTGCTTAAGCGTCAAACACTTAATGGCCAGTTTGTAGCGGTGACTGGAAGTAGTGGAAAAACTACAGTTAAAGAAATGTTACAAAAGGTGTTATTTCAGGCGGGCCAAGTCGAGGTAACCCATGGCAACTTCAATAATGATATTGGTGTGCCATTAACCCTCTGGGGTATGCACGACGACGTTGATTATCGTGTGTTAGAGCTGGGGGCTAATCATATTGGAGAGATTGCTTATACCAGCCGTATTGCCATGGCAGATGTTGCTATATTAAATAATGCCCAAGAAGCCCATCTATCTGGTTTTGGTGGTTTAACAGGTGTCGTTAAAGCTAAAGGCGAAATAATTTCGGGGTTGTCTGAGCTAGGTCAAGTAGTACTTAACTTAGATGACCCCCATGTTCATGAATGGCAAATTTTAGCCCAACCACGTCGTGTGTGGAGTTTTAGTTTAAGCAATAAAGAAGCCAGTGTGTATGCCAGTGATATACAGCGCACAGCTAGAGGTAGCCGTTTTGTTTTGCACCTAGGTCAGCAGCATCGGCATGTAGACTTGCCTTTACTAGGGCAGCACAACGTTGCCAATGCCCTAGCGGCCGCTGCTGGCGCATTGGCTCTGGGGTTATCATTAGATCAAATCACCCTGGGTTTAGGCCAGGTTAGGCCTTACCACGGGCGTCTGGAAAGTCATACATTAAGCAATAACCGCTGTGTCATCGACGATACTTATAATGCCAACCCAGGATCAGTAAAAGCGGCCATTGATGTACTAGAGCAGTGCCATGGAAAGCGGTGTTTTATGTTGGGCGATTTAGCTGAATTAGGCCAACAAGCTCGGAAGCTCCATCAACGTATTGGTTTTCAAGTTGCCGCAGCAGGTATTGAACAGTTTTATGGTTTTGGCCCGTTAGCAGCGGTTGCTGTGGAAAGTTATCTGCAACAAGGGGGCTCCTATGGTAAGGCTTGTGTTGATAAAAAAGATTTATCCAGCTGTTTTCAACAGCTCCCAAAAAGTGACTTAAGCTGTTTGGTAAAAGGGTCTCGATCCAGCCAAATGGAGCAAGTTGTAGAAACATTAATTAACCTTGGAAACTAGTCCATGTTGTTATGGTTAGCAGATTACTTATCCCAGTATTATAGCGCCTTCGGTGTTTTCCAGTACCTCACTATGCGCGGCATTATGGGGGTGCTCACAGCGTTGTTTATTGCGATGGCTATTGGCCCGTATATGATTGAGCAATTAAAGGCTAAACAAATTGGCCAATCTATTCGTGAAGATGGCCCGCAAAGCCACTTGGTTAAAGCAGGCACCCCAACCATGGGAGGCGCTCTGATATTAGTGGCTATTCTCATCAGCGCTTTGTTGTGGGGAGACTTAACCAATCGTTATATTTGGGTCACCATTGCCGTAACTGCAGTGTTTGGTGCGGTAGGTTGGGTAGATGATTACCGTAAAGTGGTCGAAAAAAACTCTCGTGGGCTCATTGCAAGGTGGAAGTACTTTTGGCAATCAGTGGGAGGGCTAGGGGCTGCTTTATTCTTGTACTATAGTGCGCAAACTCCGCAAGAATTGGAACTTATCGTGCCATTTTTTAAAAGTGTTGGCATTAACATTGGCGTGTTTTATATCCTACTCACTTATTTTGTCATTGTGGGCACGTCAAACGCTGTAAACCTTACTGACGGCCTAGATGGTTTGGCGATATTACCTACGGTATTGATCGCTGGTGCATTAGCCGTATTTGCCTATTTGACGGGGCACTCAGTATTTTCTGAATACCTGAATATTCCATACATTAGGGGTGCAGGAGAGTTGGTAGTATTTTGTGCAGCCATCGTGGGGGCAGGCATGGGTTTTTTATGGTTTAACACCTATCCTGCCCAAGTGTTTATGGGCGACGTTGGGGCATTGGCTTTAGGTGCTGCTCTGGGCGTTGTGGCGGTTATTGTGAGACAAGAATTAGTATTGTTAATTATGGGGGGCGTATTTGTAATGGAAACTGTCTCAGTTATCTTGCAGGTGGCTTCATTTAAATTAACGGGTAAGCGTATTTTTCGCATGGCACCGATACACCATCACTTTGAGCTTAAAGGCTGGCCAGAACCAAGAATTATTGTGCGCTTTTGGATTATTACTGTGATTTTAGTATTGATCGGTCTGGCAACCCTTAAATTACGCTAAGTTAAGTTCAACTTTAAAGAGACCTAATTGCCAATGTCGTTGATAGTGAGTGACCGTTACAGTCTTATAATTGGTTTAGGTAAAACTGGGCTAGCATGCGCTCAGTATTTAGCGCATCAAGGTGAGCGATTTCAGGTGGCTGATTCTAGAGAGTGCCCACCGTTTCTAGATCAGCTCACATCAGAACAACCAGAGACACCGATACATTTAGGCGATTTTGCACATGATCTGTGCCTTAGTGCTAGCCAAATCATATTAAGCCCAGGTGTTTCTATGCAAGAACCTGCCTTGGTTGCAGCGGCTAAAGCAGGCGTTCCTATCCGCAGTGACATAGACATCTTTGCTCAGGCAGCGCGCTTAGCTGGTGTGCCCATAGTGGCAATTACGGGCTCTAATGCTAAAAGTACAGTGACTAGTTTAGTAGGGGAAATGGCAAAAGCAGCTGGTTTGAACGTTGCAGTTGGCGGTAATCTTGGCGAACCGTCGGTATCTTTATTAGCTAACGGCATAGATTTATACGTTCTGGAATTGTCTAGCTTCCAGTTAGAATGCACTACAGGTCTAGGGGCAACTGTGGCCTGTGTGCTCAATGTGAGCCCTGATCACATGGATAGGTATGACAACCTCATGGCATACCACCAAGCAAAACACCGCGTTTTTCAAGCATGTAAAGCTGTAGTTATTAATGGTGACGACGCGCTGACTAACCCTTTAGTGCCAGAGTCTGTTACTCAAACACGGTTTAGTTTAGGTGATCCTGATGTGGGCCAGTTTGGTGTGCGTAAAGAGGGCGATAAGGAATGGTTAGTAAAGGGGTTGCTACCCATCATTGCGGCAAAGGAAATGGCAATGTCTGGTCGACATAACGTTGCTAATGCCTTGGCTGCAATGGCCCTAGGTCAGGCCGTTGGCTTGCCAATGGAAGCAATGATTGACACTCTAATGCGGTTTACAGGTTTGCCCCATCGATGCGAACCAGTGGCTAACATTGGGGGAGTTGATTACATCAATGATTCAAAAGGCACTAATGTAGGCGCAACTGTAGCGGCGTTGGAAGGTTTGGGTCCAGATGTTGCTGGCAAAATTATTCTCATTGCTGGAGGTGTCGGTAAGGGAGCAGATTTTTCTGACCTGGTTGGGCCATTGTCACGATATGGTAAGCACACTTTATTAGTCGGTGAGGACGCGCAATATATCGAACAGGCATTAGCTGATAAAGTGAAGTTTAGCCATGCAATAGGTATGCAAGAGGCCCTCAATATGGCCCACGGGCTGGCTGTTAGTGGAGATTTGGTGCTGTTATCTCCAGCGTGTGCTAGCTTTGATGCCTACACAGGATTTGAAGCAAGAGGCGATCACTTCGCAGAATTGGTGAGGGCTTTGGCATGATCTCGTTCTCTGAACAGTGGCGTACGGTAGTCAGCGAAAGGTTAGATTTAGCACTACTTTTGCCCGCCTTAGCCTTGTCACTTATTGGTTACATCATGATCACATCAGCTTCCATGGATGTGGTGGCGATTAAGTTTAACGATCCTTTTTACCAAAGTAAGCGCCAGCTATTATTCATCATTTTAGGTGGCGTCAGTCTGATGGTGTGCCTACTTACGCCGGTACAGGTATGGCAAAAACAAAGTCCATATTTGTTGTTGCTTGCACTGCTGTTGTTGGTTGCCGTGTTGGTTCCCGGATTAGGGCGAAGTGTGAATGGAAGTACGCGATGGATTCCTATAGGTTCACTAAGCTTGCAACCTTCGGAGTTTGCCAAAATAGCAGTGGTAGCATTTATGGCTGGTTACTTAGTGCGTCAGCAGGATGAGATTCGAAATCACTTTTCTGGGTTCTCAAAATCGCTAGTGGTTCTAGGTGCGTTTATAGTGCTGCTTTTGTTAGAGCCAGATTTTGGTGCGGTAGTGGTGATGATGTGCGCCGTATTAGGCATGTTTTTTTTAGGGGGTATGCGTAAACGCCATATTTCTATCGTACTTGTGGCTGCTGCAGCCCTTGGTGCAATCACTATTTTTGCTGCTGAGTACCGAGTGAAACGTCTAATGACCTACCTAGACCCTTGGGGTGATCCATTTGGTAGCGGCTACCAATTAACCCAGGCCCAAATCGCGTTTGGTCGAGGTGGCTGGTTCGGTGAAGGCTTAGGTCAAAGCATGCAAAAGCTATTTTACTTGCCTGAAGCTCATACAGACTTTGTGTATTCAGTATTGGCTGAAGAGTGGGGAGCGTTTGGTGCTTTAATTGTTGTGGCTCTGTACGGTGTGCTCATCGTTCGCGGCCTGCACGTGGGCCAAAAAGCTGAACGCCTGGGCCGCCATTTTTCTGCCTACTTAGCGTATGGTTTGGTATTATTAATTACCGCTCAAGCGATGATTAATATTGGCGTAAATTTGGGGCTATTGCCGACCAAAGGCTTAACTTTGCCGTTTGTTAGCTATGGCGGCAGCAGCATGTTGGCATGTGCCAGTAGTTTGGGAATTTTGTTGCGCATATCATTAGAAAATAATACAGAATCTGTGGGATCCTCAAGTGCCCATTTGATCCATGGCGAAGTTTCTCAGCGCGCTTCAGCACCTGCAAGTGGGCTAGGTACAAAACCGACCCCGGGGCTTGAAGATGTGGACCAATGGTTTGGTACTGAACATAAAAAGCCGGGGCAGCTTTATGATTAGGCCCAATAATACAACTCATATCAAGCGTGTGCTTATTATGGCAGCAGGCACCGGTGGTCATGTTTACCCAGCTTTAGCAACGGCTGCGATCTTGAAGAAGGAAGATTGGGAGGTAGAATGGTTGGGCACTGGCAGAGGCATAGAAGCCCGCTTGGTGCCAGAAGCAGGATTTAAACTAAACTGTATTGATGTTGTGGGATTGCGCGGCAAAGGTTTTTTGTCTTTATTGCTTGCACCGTGGCGTTTATGTAAATCTTTGCTGCAGTCGATTAAAGTGGTCTATCGATTTAAGCCCCACTGTGTTTTGGGCATGGGGGGGTTTGTCGCAGGGCCAGGTGGTTTGGCGACCAAGTTGTTAGGTGTGCCGCTCATTTTACATGAACAAAATGCAATTCCTGGCCTTACCAATCGCCTATTGCGCCCCTTTGCCAAGAGAACCTTACAAGCCTTTTCTGGTAGCTTTTCTGATGGAAAAGCGATCACTGTAGGAAACCCATTACGATCTAATATCACACCAAATAAATCAGAACATGATGGGCTTAGGGTGCTGATTGTAGGTGGCAGCCTTGGTGCGATGGCCCTTAACCAGCGGGTACCTAAAGCAATGGCGTTATTAGCAGCTGATGAAAGGCCGCAAATATGGCATCAGACAGGGCCGAAACATCACCAAGAGACTCAAGCTGGGTACGATAAGGCTAAAGTTGTTGCCAAGGTGGAAGCCTATATCGATGACATGGGGCTAGCTTATGCTTGGGCTGATTTAGTTATCTGTCGTTCGGGAGCCCTAACGGTAAGCGAATTAGCCGGTGCTGGAGTGGCTTCAATATTAGTGCCATATCCCTACGCTGTAGACGATCATCAAACGGCTAATGCAGCGGTTCTAGTTAGCGCTGGAGCAGCCATTTTATTGCCACAAACACAGCTTTCACCCGATACCTTAAGTGAAAATATTAGGGCTTTACAAAGCCACCCAATAACCCTAAGCACTATGGCCACGGCAGCGTTAACCTATGCCGCACCAAAGGCCGCTTATACTGTAGCAAAGCACTGCATGGAGATTGCCCGTGGTTAAAATTGTCCCACCAAATCAATATACAATTCCAGAAATGAGACGTATAAAGCGTATTCATTTTGTAGGTATTGGCGGTGTTGGAATGTGTGGCATCGCTGAGGTGTTGCTCAACCAAGGATATGAGATTAGTGGCTCAGACATCAAAGTAAGCCCAGTGACTCAGCGTTTGGCTAGTCATGGAGCACAGATTTTTATTGGACATCAAGAAGCCAACGTCCGCGGTGCTCATGTTGTGGTGGTATCTACAGCTGTAACTGAAGAGAATCCGGAACTAATGGCTGCGCGCGCTCACCGTATTCCGGTTGTGCAACGGGCCCAAATGTTAGCCGAGCTAATGCGTTATCGCCATGGTATTGCCGTCGCAGGAACCCATGGAAAAACCACCACTACTTCATTGGTTGCCTCGGTTTTGGCTGCGGGTGGACTAGATCCAACCTTTGTTATTGGCGGTAAACTGACAAGCTCTGGAACGAATGCCAAGCTAGGAGCGAGCTCCTACTTAGTCGCTGAAGCTGATGAAAGTGATGCATCCTTTTTACACCTTCAGCCCTTAACGTCTATCGTAACCAATATTGACGCAGATCATATGTCTACCTATGAGGGAGACTTTAACCGATTAAAGAAAACCTTTGTTGAATTCCTCCACAACCTGCCATTTTATGGCTTGGCTATTGTGTGTGTAGATGACCCAGTGGTGTGGGAAATATTACCTCAGGTAAGTCGGCCACTAATGACTTATGGCTTCGATGAAAGTGCAGATGTAAAGGCCATCAATCTTGTCCAAGAAGGCATGGTTACTTCATTTACAGTGTGTAGAAAAGGCCATGAAGACTTAGATATTGCCCTTACTATGCCAGGTAAACACAATGTGCAAAACGCTTTAGCAGCCATTGCCGTTGCAACAGATTTAGAAGTAGCAGATGAACATATTGTGTCTGGTTTAAATGAATTTTCAGGAGTTGGACGACGTTTTCAGGTGTTGGGTGATTATCCGGCACAGCAAGGTATGGCGACCTTGGTGGACGATTATGGACACCATCCAAGAGAAGTTTCTGCGACCATTGATGCCATTCGTGCTGGCTGGCCAGGCCGCCGTTTAGTAATGGTCTATCAGCCTCACAGATACTCCCGCACAAGAGACTTATATGAAGATTTTGTGGATGTGTTATCCCGTGTAGATATACTCATTTTATTAGACATTTACCCTGCTGGGGAAGAACCTATTAATGGCGCTGACGGGCGTAGTTTATGTCGCAGTATTCGTTCGAGGGGTCAGGTGGACCCAATTTTTGTGGAGCGTGGCGCTGCCGTTGCGCCAGTGCTGGAGAATATTTTACTGGCTGGAGATCTTTTGCTAACTCAGGGGGCGGGTGACATCGGGCAAATTTCCCGAGCGTTACTTGAAAATATGCATCAAGAAGAATCGTAGATGAATAATATGAATCTGTCTCAGAATTGGGCACATCTTCTCACAGTGCCTAAAGAACGCATTGCAGTTATTTATGGTGGCACTTCAGCAGAACGTGAAATTTCCCTGATGAGTGGTAAGCAAGTGCTCGCCCACTTGAAAAGTGCCGGTGTAAATGCCTTTGGTCTAGACCTAGGCGCCGATGGTCAAGATCAGGTGACTCAGCTGCAGCAGGCCAATATGGATGCCGCGTTTATTATCCTTCATGGCCGTGGTGGTGAGGATGGAACGCTTCAGGGAGTGCTTGAATTCATGGCAGTGCCCTACACTGGTTGTGGCGTTTTAGCTTCTAGCGTGGGCATGAACAAATTAATGACCAAACTGGTGTGGCTGGCTCAAGGGGTAAACACACCTGCGTATGAAGTTTTAAATGATTCTAGCAATTGGGCTGAGGTTGCTAAGCGCCTCGGGTTACCGTTGGTGGTAAAGCCAGTTCATGAAGGGTCTAGTTTAGGCATTAATATTGTAGATTCTGCTGCAACCTTAGAGCGAGCTTACCGAGATGCGGCAGAATACGATCGTGACGTAATGGCGGAGCAATTTATTGACGGTGATGAGTACACTGTGCCTATACTCAACGACCTTTCATTGCCCGCCATTCGGTTGGAAACTGATAATATTTTTTATGACCTACAAGCCAAGTACTACTCTGAGAAGACACGATATTTATTTGATAATCCTATGACTAAAACGCAACAGCAGGGTATGCAGGATGAGTGCCGCTATGCATTTCAGGTATTAGGTTGCCGAGATTGGGGGCGCATCGATGTGATGCGCGATAAACAGGGAAAAAATTGGTTATTAGAAGTAAATACAACGCCCGGCATGACCAGCCACAGCCTAGTGCCTATGGCTGCAGAAGCTGCTGGGCTAGGTTTTGCACAATTAACTTTAGTTATTTTGAACTTAGCATTAGCTCGCTTTAAGGATGGGTAATAACCATGGTTAATAAAGTGCAAACAGCCCGCTGGAGTTGGGGTGCTAAGTTGCTTCTGGTGCTCGTATTGCTTACCGCAGGCGTACTGGCCTGGCAGGCGATCCAGCCATGGCTGCAGCGGCCGTTGCAACAAATTATTTTACAAACAAATATACCTGCTACAGAAAAAATAGCTTTACAAGTACAGCTCAATGGCCACTTATCAGATTCTTTTTTTAGAGCAAACTTACAAGAAATTCGTGAGGAGGTGGAAAGGCACTCCTGGGTAAGTGACGCCAAGGTGAGCCGTGTGTGGCCCAATCGTTTAATGGTAGAGGCGTCGCAACAGATTTTCATAGCCCGTTGGCACGATGGTGGTTTTATTAACCATGAAGGTGAGCTCGTGTTAGTTTCACCTAGCAAGGTAAAAGACGTTGAGCAATTGCCTATACTGGCTGGTCCTGCTGGGAGCGCGTGGGCAATGAGCCAGTTGTTCCGGCAAATGACTTGGATGGTGGGCCGAGATGATCTGAGTATTGATCAGCTCTCTATGGCTGGCCGTGGAGCAGTTGAACTACGTCTGGATAATGGCATTATATTGGTACTTGGGCGAGACGAAGTTTTGCCTAGATTGCGGCGTTTAATGAAGGTCTACCATAGCCATTTTCTCACTAAAGCCAGCACTATTAAACGTATAGATGGCCGTTACGCACACGGTGTATCTGTGGCATGGAAAGAGGCGAGTTAAAACGCATTATTGAGCTGCCATATTGGCACTAATTTACTCGATTAATCCACCACTTAGGCGCTAAAGTGTGGGATAATTGAACAATATATAAATGGCCTTTTTAGGCTGATTGAAAAACGCATAAATAAGGGAAGATTTGGGTGGCAGACACGGCAATAAAACCCATGGTAGTTGGGTTGGATATCGGTACCTCTAAAGTGGTCGCTATGGTGGCTGAGCTGGGTGACGATGGTCAACTCCAAGTTGTGGGTATTGGTGCCCAAGAGTCTCGTGGTTTAAAGCGAGGTATTGTTGCCAACATCGAATCCACCGTGTTGTCGGTAAAGCGAGCTATTGAAGAAGCTGAGCTCATGGCTGACTGTAAAATTAATACGGTGGCTGTAGGAATTGGTGGTAACCACATTAGCAGTATGAACTCCCATGGTATTGTGGCCATACAGGCTGGTGAAGTGTCTGAGCTTGATTTGGAGCGGGTTATTGAAGCAGCTAGAGCAGTTGCCATTCCGTCGGATCAAAAGATTTTACATATTTTGCCACAAGAATACGTTATCGATGGCCAAGAAGGCATTCAAGATCCGTTAGGCATGGCAGGTGTGCGGCTAGAAGCAAAAGTACATATTGTGACGTGTGCGCTGAACGTGGCACAAAATATTGAAAAGTGTGTAAGCCGGTGTGGTTTAGCGCTAGATGACATTGTCCTTAATGCTCTGGCATCAAGCTATGCGGTGCTTACCGATGATGAAAAAGAATTGGGTGTGTGCTTAGTTGATATGGGCGGTGGCACGATTGATGTGGCTGTATTCACTGCAGGTGCTATTCGACACACAGCGGTGATACCTGTCGCTGGTGATCAAGTGACTAACGATATTGCCATGGCATTGCGCACGCCTACGGTTCATGCTGAAGATGTAAAAGTTAGGTATGCCTGCGCATTGGCGCAGTTAACTGATTTATCGGAAAGCATTAAAGTGCCCAGTGTAGGTGATCGACCTGCCAGAGACTTGTCTCGTCAAGCTTTAGCGGAAGTTGTAGAGCCGCGTTATGAAGAGTTATACACCCTAGTTCAGTCTGAATTAAGGCGCAGTGGATACGAAGACTTGATAGCAGCCGGCATGGTGTTAACGGGTGGCACAGCACAGATGGAGGGGGCGGTAGAGTTGGCAGAAGAGATCTTTCATATGCCAGTTCGATTAGCTAAACCGCACAAGGCCCAGGGGCCTGGTGGGTTATTAGATAATCCAACTTATTCTACCTGTGTGGGGCTTCTAAATTACGCCCAACAGGCAGGGCCTTCTGCTCAGGTAGTGACGTCTAGCAGATTGAGCCTTGGTTTTGATACAGGTCAATGGCTACTCAAGTTCAAAGCTTGGGTAAAGTCAAATTTTTAACGATAATTCACTCAGGTGAATGTCAAAAGTGAAGTCTGATATACGATAGGATTCGTGATCAGAAAAATAATAAATTAGACTAGGAGCAAGGCGATGTACGAATTAGTTGATAACGTGCCGCAAAATGCAGTCATTAAAGTGATTGGCATAGGCGGCGGCGGCGGTAATGCTGTAAGCCATATGTTGTCTAGCGAAATAGACGGCGTTGAATTTGTGTGTGCCAACACCGATGCTCAAGCCCTTAGGGGTATGGAAGCTCGTTCGGTGATCCAATTAGGCGCGCAAATTACTAAAGGCCTCGGCGCTGGCGCTAACCCTAATGTTGGCCGTGAAGCCGCCATTGAAGACCGGGTGCAGATAGAAAGTATTCTGCAAGGTGCGGACATGGTCTTTATTACCGCAGGTATGGGCGGTGGCACAGGTACTGGTGCCGCACCTATTGTGGCCGAAGTGGCTCGTGAAATGGGCATTCTGACGGTGGCTGTTGTGACTAAGCCATTCCCTTTTGAGGGACGTAAACGTATGGCTATCGCTGAGCAAGGTCTTAAGGAATTGGCGGAGCATGTCGATTCCCTCATTACCATTCCAAATGAGAAGCTACTGCCTGTGTTAGGTAAAAACTGTAGCTTGCTGACAGCTTTTAGTACTGCAAACGATGTGCTTTTAGGGGCTGTGCAAGGTATAGCTGACCTAATTACTCGGCCGGGTATGATCAACGTTGATTTTGCAGACGTACGCACTGTGATGTCTGAAATGGGCATGGCAATGATGGGAACTGGTGTTGCTCGAGGCGAAGACCGGGCCCGTGAAGCTGCAGAAGCAGCAGTCCGCAGCCCACTTCTAGAGGATGTTGATTTGCGAGGTGCCAAGGGTATCTTAGTCAATATTACTGCTGGACTAGACATGAACCTGGGAGAGTTTTCAGAAGTAGGTAATACGATTGAAGAATTCGCATCAGACAATGCTACGGTAGTTATTGGTACGGTGATTGACCCTGAAATGTCAGATGAGCTAAAAGTAACAGTTGTTGCTACGGGTTTAGGTCATGGTTATGCACAACAGATTGAACCAACAGTGAAAGCTGTGGTCAATAATAACATGAGGCGGCCAACAGTCGACCAAATGGAATTACCTACTGTTAAAGATGCATTAACAGGTGATGCACGTTTGAGTAGTTTGGACATGGATACTGCTAGCAGTTCAGAAGGTGATATTGACTATTTAGATATCCCCGCGTTTTTGCGGCGTCAAGCTGATTAAGATTTAGGTCTTAGGTGCTGGCGCTTTTTACCTGTCATGGGGGGCTATTACCCCTCAGAGACAGATTTATTGTGCTACAATTCTCGGCTATCCCCGAGTGTAGGGTCTAGGACATAATGGTCAAACAGCGTACATTAAAAAATATTATTAGAGCCACCGGTATTGGTATCCATACGGGTAAAAAAGTTTACCTAACATTAAAACCTGCGCTGGCCAATGTCGGTATTGTTTTTTGCCGAACAGACCTCGATCCTGTGGTGTCCATCCCTGCTATTGCAGATAATGTGGGTGACACAACACTATCTACAAACTTAGTGCAAAATGGTGTGCGTGTATGTACGGTAGAGCATCTTCTATCAGCGTTCGCTGGGCTTGGTATTGATAATGCATACGTAGAGTTAAGTAGCGAAGAAGTGCCAATTATGGATGGTAGTGCGGCACCATTTATCTTCTTGTTGCAATCTGCTGGTGTTGAAGAGCAAGATGCTCCAAAAAAATTCATTCGTATTAAAAAAGCTGTTCGTGTTAGTCAGGACGATAAAACGGCCTCATTAGAGCCCTTTAACGGCTTTCACGTGGGCTTTACTATAGACTTTGATCACCCACTTTTTGAAAGTAAAAACTGTACCACCCAGTTGGATTTTTCGAGCACGTCTTACGTGAAAGAAGTGAGTCGTGCACGTACGTTTGGTTTTATGAAAGACTTTGAATACCTTCGCTCCAAAAATTTAGCGTTAGGTGGCAGTTTAGATAACGCTATTGCAGTAGACGATTACCGCGTGCTTAACGAAGACGGCCTGCGTTATCAAGACGAATTTGTTAAGCACAAGGTATTAGATGCGGTAGGAGATTTGTATCTTTTGGGACGCAGCCTGATTGGCAAGTTTGAAGGTCACAAATCTGGACATGGTTTAAATCATATGTTGTTGCGCGAACTATTAGCGCAACAAGATGCCTGGGAAGTAGTTACATTTGATGATGAAGCAGACTCTCCCATAGCCTATATGAGCCAGGCTGTCGCTGCAGTCTAATAAACAATGATAAAAACGCTGGTGTTCCCAAAGAGCCCCGGCTTTTTTACGTTTTAGGCCTTTGAAAATAAGCCAAAGACCCCATAGTAATAGAAGAGATCATAAACGTCTCATTTATCCCTAACAAGCGCGCTAGCGCATATAAAAAGACAAGATAATGGTTCAAATATTTAAATCACTTTTTGGCAGCAAAAATGATCGTGAAGTGAAACGATTTAATAAAACTGTAAGCAAGATAAATCAGTTAGAAGAAAGTGTTCAGCCCTTGTCTGATGATGATCTTGCTGCTAAACGTGCAGAATTTAACGTACGGTTTGATGCTGGCGAAACGTTAGATCAATTATTACCCGAAGCCTTTGCAGTCTGCAGAGAGGTGTCAATCCGACTTATGGAACTACGTCACTTTGACGTCCAAATGATTGGTGGTATTGCCTTACACCAAGGCAAAGTGTCTGAAATGCGAACAGGTGAGGGCAAAACCCTAGTAGCTACGCTAGCAGTTTACCTCAATGCTATTCCAGGTAATGGCGTTCATGTAGTCACAGTGAATGACTACCTCGCCCAGCGCGATGCTGAATGGATGCGACCTTTGTATGAAGGCCTTGGTTTGTCTGTTGGTATCATCTTATCTGGACAAGATAGTGGCATCAAACGTGACGCCTATGCCTGCGATGTTACCTATGGAACAAATAACGAGTTTGGTTTTGATTATCTCCGTGACAACATGGCCTTTAGTGCTGTAGATAAGGTTCAAAGACCACTTAACTTCGCCATTGTTGACGAAGTTGACTCCATACTGATCGACGAAGCACGCACGCCTTTAATTATTTCTGGCCCCGTTGAAGATAATACCCAAATGTATATCACCATTAATGGGTTGGTGCCTCATCTGGAAATTCAGCCCAAAGTAGAAGGTGATGAAGAACCGACTGGGCACTATACCTTTGATGAGTCCCACAAGACCATAGAGCTTACAGAAGCAGGTCATCAATTTGTTGAAGAGTTACTGGTTGGTGCCGGGCTGCTGGCAGAGGGCGAAAGCCTTTATGCTGCGGCTAATCTGACACTACTTCACCATGTGCATGCTGGGCTCAAAGCCTTGGTTATATTCTCTCGTAATGTGGATTATATTGTTCAAGATGATGAAATTGTCATCGTTGATGAACACACAGGCCGTACTATGCCTGGTCGCCGTTGGTCAGAAGGAATTCACCAAGCCATAGAAGCTAAAGAAGGGGTGACCATTCAAAAAGAAAGTCAAACCATGGCTTCAACGACCTTCCAAAACTACTTCCGCTTGTACGACAAACTTGCCGGCATGACCGGTACTGCAGACACTGAAGCCTTTGAATTACATCAAATTTATGACTTAGATGTATTAGTTATTCCCACTAACGTTGATGTTAAACGTAAGGATATGAATGACCTAGTGTATTTGACAATGACTGAGAAATTTGAGGCTATTATTGAAGATATTCGAGTGTGTGTAAAAGAGCAACGCCCGGTCTTGGTGGGTACTGCGTCAATTGAAATGTCAGAAATGGTGTCTCAAGCACTTACTGCAGCGGATGTTCCACATAATGTGCTTAATGCCAAGCAACACGAGCGTGAAGCCAGTATTATTGCTGAAGCTGGTCGCCCTGGCGCAGTGACTATTGCCACTAACATGGCTGGCCGTGGCACTGACATTGGCTTGGGTGGTAAGTTAGAAGTTGAGTTGGCCGCCTTAGGTGACAATGTTACTGAAGCAGAAAAACAGGAAGCCAAGGCAGACTGGCAAATACGCCACGATTTAGTCCTAGCTGCGGGTGGGCTTCACATCATTGGCACAGAGCGCCACGAGTCTCGTCGTATTGATAACCAACTTCGTGGTCGAGCAGGTCGTCAAGGTGATCCAGGTTCTTCACGTTTCTTCTTATCGTTAGAAGATAATTTACTACGAATTTTTGCGCCAGAGCGTATTAAAGGCTTAATGCAAAAGCTAGGTATGGAGAAAGGTGAAGCCATTGAACATCGCATGGTATCTAACGCCATTGAAAAATCGCAGCGTAAGGTTGAAGGACGCAATTTTGACATGCGTAAACAACTGCTTGAATACGATGACGTGGCTAACGATCAGCGCACGGTAGTGTATGATCAACGCAATGAGTTAATGTCAACAGATGACATTACAGACGTGATTACCAATGTGCGCGCTGAAGTATTAGATAGTGCTATTGACCGTTTCATTGCACCGCAAAGCCTTGCAGAGCAGTGGGATGTCAATGGCCTAGAAGCAGAGCTTGAAAAGCAATTTGGTATGGCCTTGCCTGTTCAAGAGTGGCTTGATGCGGATGACCGATTAGAAGAGCAAGGCTTGCGTGAAAAAATTCAAACCTTATTGAGTGAGAGTTATCAGGCGAAAACTGAAGTGGTTGGGGCAGAAGCAATCCGTGGCTTTGAGAAGCAAGTAATGCTTCAGGTGATTGATTCCCGCTGGAAAGAACATTTAGCCACTATGGACATGTTACGCCAGGGTATCCATTTGCGCGGTTACGCGCAAAAGAACCCTAAGCAAGAGTACAAAAGAGAATCGTTTGATTTGTTCCAGCAGCTACTTTTTGCTATAAAAGAAGACGTTATTCGAATCTTAAGTAACGTACAAGTTAGGTCTCCAGAAGACGTGGAAGCAGAAGAGCGTAAAAAACGCGAACAGGCCCAAGCGGCGATGCAATTCCGCCACGAACAAGCGCAAGCTTTGACAGATGCTCAACAGCAAAGAGCTGCGGTGGCTGCAAAAAAACTAGGCATACCTCCAGCGAAGATAGGTAGAAATGAAGCCTGTCCTTGTGGTTCGGGTAAAAAATATAAGCAGTGCCATGGTAAGCTTAGTTAATTACAGATAATAAACTGGGAACGAAATTATGGCTGTTGGACTGTTAGCCGAGGTGATCTACCATCCCATAGTAGGGTTTCATTTAGGCACCACAGATGCTGGTATCAAAACCCCAGGGCGTAGAGATTTGGTGGTGATGCAAGCCCAAGCTGGTTCGAGTATGGCTGGGGTGTTCACGACCAATGCGTTTTGTGCGGCCCCAGTTCAGCTGTGTAGGCGCCATTTACAGGATGATAGCCCACTGGCTTTAGTGATCAATACAGGTAATGCTAACGCGGGTACTGGCGCAGCTGGTGATGCTGATGCCCTTGCAGCCTGCCGTGAGGTGGCTGAAGCTCTGAGCCTTAATACTACTCAGGTACTCCCATTTTCTACTGGCGTGATCGGTGAAAAACTTCCTATAGAAAAAATTGTAACTAGTTTGCCCAGAGCGATTAGTCAGTTAGCCATTAATGGCTGGCAAGACGCCGCATGGGGAATACTAACTACGGATACTCGCACCAAAGGTGCTAGTGTTCAGATTGAGCACTTTGGCCAAACCATTAGCCTCACGGGTATTTCTAAAGGGTCGGGCATGATACGGCCTAATATGGCCACCATGTTAGCGTTTGTTGCAACTGATGTTCAGTGTTCGCCTACCTTGACCCAAGACCTACTAGACCAAGCTGTTGACCAAAGTTTTAATCGTATTACTGTCGATGGTGATATGTCTACCAACGATTCATGTATGCTCATTGCTACAGGCGCCAGTGACTTGTGTTTAGATGAAGACAGTGAACTGGTGGCTAAGTTTAGTAAAGCCTTGACTGAAATCATGCAGCAACTAGCCCACGCTATTGTTCGAGATGGCGAAGGTGCCACTAAGTTTATTAGTGTAGAAGTGGAAGGCGGTGCCAATAGTGAAGAATGTTTGCAAGTGGCCTATGCTATTGCCCACTCGCCACTTATAAAAACAGCAATGTTTGCTAGTGACCCAAACTGGGGTCGTATATTGAACGCGGTGGGCTATTCTGGGGTGCCTAATCTTAACGTTAAAACCCTGACTATTCACTTAGGTGATTTACTTTTAGTGGATCACGGTGGATGTGCCAGCAGTTACACAGAGACTGAGGGTCAGAAGGTTATGGACGAAGATGAAATCACCATTAGAGTGAACTTGAAACGGGGTGATGTAAAAGAAACTGTGTGGACCACAGACTTGTCTTACGACTACGTTAAAATCAACGCTGATTACCGTAGTTGAAGTTAACAGTGATCACTAAACGTGTGGAAGTAGTTGCTGCAATTGTTGTTGATTCTAAACAACGTATTCTTATGGCCCAGCGGGCTGATTGGCAGCACCAAGGTGGAAAGTGGGAGTTTCCTGGCGGTAAAATAGAAAGTCACGAAAGCCACTTGCAAGCGTTAGCTCGTGAGCTTCAAGAAGAGGTTGGCTTGCAGATTAACCAGCACGCTTGTGAACTGTTTAAGGCTGTGCATCATGACTACGCTGATAAAAAGGTATCGTTGTATTTTTATCTAGTTAAGGGCTTTTCAGGCATCGCCAAAGGCTTAGAAGGGCAGCCTGTGCTCTGGGTAGATGCGCAGACCTTGCCACAAATGACCATCCCTGATGCGAACAAAGGTATTGCTGATGCACTGCTTCAAAACTGGCCCACTAGCTAAGCTGCCTAGTTGATTCAAAGTTATTTTCAGCCTCCAGTAGTACTTCTTGAAGCAACTCTTCTGCCTGTTCTGGCAGTGAACTTGCAACAGCATACATTACGTCATCAGCCATTTCTGGTGCTACCTCACTAATGCTTCCCACTAAATCAGAGGCATGCTCAGGATCTGTTTGAGCGATAGATTCAGCGACTTGAGCGGCATCTTCTGGCAGTACCTCGGCAACTGCCGTGGCAATATCAAAGGCTTGCTCAGGTGCTTCTTGCCCCAAAGCAATAGCAAGTTCTGTACCTTCCCCTAGATAGTCTTCATCTTCTTCTGAAGCTAAAAAGATATGCAACTCTTCATCAGGGCTTGCAGCGATTGTTTCTGCAATACCGGTAGCTACTTCTACGCTGGCCTCGGGTACTTCTTGGGTAACAGCAGTGGCGACTTCTACGCGTTGATCTGGTGCAGCTTGTGCTGCTAGTACAGCAATCTTAGCGACTAATTCTGGCATGTCATCAGCAATTTCGTGGCTCACAATGCCAGCAATTTCTGCTGCTTGTTGTGGGGCCTCCTCTAACAGCTTAAGAGTAAGGCGGCTCAATGCATCAAAACTAGCTTGGGGATCTAGCTTTTGTTGTTTGATTAAGCCACACATATAGCGTGCTAATACTGCGCCAGATTGAGGCGCAGAACCGGCAACATTGGTGATAATATCTAGCTTCAAATGCGGTAGCTCATTAGCCAAAGTAATCGCTAAAGATACTGCCTCATCAGGGTAGTGGTATGCGGTTACTTGGGCAATGTTCACCGCTTCTTCTGGTTGGTTAAGAGCGATGCTTACCGCAATTTCAACCACGTCGTTTGGGTTTTCTTCTGCTAGTAAAAGCACTGTCTCTGCAGCCACACTCGTTTCATCTAAGCTGTTGTATTCTGTACGTGGGTCCAGTTCTGTGGCCATGGGCGTCATACCTTGTACCACAAACGATTCTTGTAATGCGTCGGGTACGGCTGAACGAATACTCATGCGGTACATGACGAAGGCTACTAAGATTAAGCTAGCAACAATTAAATAACCAAATAGAGCGTCAGCGCCCATCTGCTTCATCACTAGGGAAGAGGTATAGGGGCCTATGGCTCCACCTGTTGCATAGGCCAAAATTAGTTTACCACTAGCCGCTACCATCTCAGAGGGTTTCAGTCGGTCAAAGGCATCAGCTAACGCGATGGGATAGACGCAGGCTAACGCCCCACTGAGAATTACAGCGCAGGCTATGGTAATGATCATTTCGCCTTGGGCTGCCATAATGGGTAACACCATAGCAGCCAAACACGCTACGAGCAGTGTCATTACTAATACTGTTCGTCGGTCAAAGATGTCGGCGAGTTTGCCGACAGGGAACTGTAATAAGAAGCCACCCACCATGGTGGCACTCATAAAGGTAGCAATTTGACTTTTGGTCATGCCTACATCAGCACCGTACACACTGCTCATATTGTAAAAAGCACCTAAACAAATACCAGAAATCATGATGCCCACGACACCCAGGGGTGACGTCCGGTAAAGGGTTTTTAAAGGCATTGATTCGGGTTCATTGATTCTTGGTCCACCCGAGCGGCTCATGAGTACTGGAATCATGCATAGACAAAAAAGCATAGCAACATAGATATACAGAATAGGGTCTTGTGGTTCAGCAAAGTTAAGCATTAACTGACCCAGTGCTAGGCCAAAGTAAGTAACAAATTGATAGCTGCCAAATACAGTGGCACGGTTATCACTAGTGGAGCTTTCACTTAACCATGTTTCCATAGTCATAAAAAAAGTGGCGTTGGTAAACCCAATTAATACTCGTAATACGCCCCACACCAACGGTACAGACCAAATGCTATGTAATAATGCACACAGGGTAGCCACAGAGGCACATGCAGCAAAAATGCGAATATGACCCACGCGGCTTATTAGGTGTCTACCATATAAAGAACCCAGCAACATGCCTACAAAATACAGTGACATTACCAAGCCGATGGCGTCCGTATCTTGGCCATCTAAGCGCATGCTCATAGGAATAATAATAAACAGCAAACCATTGCCCATCAGTAAAAGCGTACAGCTTAAGTACAAAGGTAAAAGTTGATTCAGCGCTTTCACGAGTCTCCTATAAATGGTTTAGATTAAGACGCTAATTTAATCGCAAAATATAGTAAATTTAGACGTGGGTCAATGGCTAAATTGGGCTGTTAAGAATTGATAAGCAACTGATGTACCGAACCTATGATAAGTCTTAGGCGAGGTAAACCACCCAGACCAACAAAGCTAATAAGGCCTCTTTGCTGACACTGGGTGCTATGGTTAGGTATTGCATTAACTACTAGTCTTCGTAGGCATCCATTGGAGGGCAGGAGCAAATAAGATTACGGTCACCATAAACATTGTCTATACGGTTAACTGTGGGCCAAAATTTAGTATCCAAAGTTGCTACAGATGGAAAAGCTGCAACGGTACGAGAATAGCCACGATTCCAGCCGTGGCTGGCTAAATCTGCTTGGGTATGCGGTGCCATCTTTAGTGGGTTATGTTTAGGGCTCCATTCACCTGACTCTATTTTGGCGATTTCGCCACGAATACTAGCCATAGCATCACAAAAGCGATCAATTTCGCGCTTTGGCTCAGATTCTGTCGGCTCAATCATTAAGGTGCCTGCCACAGGGAAAGACATCGTAGGTGCATGGAAGCCGTAGTCCATTAAACGTTTAGCAATATCTTCTTCACTGATACCAGTGGTCTCTTTTAATGGGCGAATGTCGATAATGCACTCGTGAGCTACGCGGTTATTGCGGCCTTGATACAAGATCGGGAAGTGTTCACTCAAACGCGAAGCCATGTAGTTGGCGCTCAAAATTGCTTGTGCAGTAGACTGCTCTAGGCCCTCTGAGCCCAACAAATTAATGTAAGCCCACGAGATAGGCAAAATTGAACCGCTACCATAAGGTGCGGCAGAAACAGCACCGTTACCATTGTCTTCGCCATGAACTGGCACTACAGGATGGTTTGGTAAGAAGGGCGCAAGGTGAGCTTTTACGCCAATAGGACCCATGCCTGGGCCACCACCACCATGGGGAATGGCAAACGTTTTGTGTAAGTTTAGATGTGATACATCAGACCCCATGATGCCCGGCTTGCTGACGCCAACCTGCGCATTCATGTTGGCACCGTCCATATAGACTTGGCCACCATTGTCATGAATGATTTGGCAAATTTCTACGATGCTTTCTTCATAAACACCATGGGTGGACGGATAGGTAATCATTAAACACGCTAATTGCTCTGCGTATTGCTCTGACTTCGCCTTAAGCTCTGCCACATCAACGTTGCCAAGGCTGTCACAACCAACGACAACCACTGTCATGTCCACCATAGACGCACTGGCAGGGTTAGTACCATGTGATGAACTAGGAATAATACAAACGTTACGATGGCCTTCACCGATACTGGCTTGGTACTTTCGAATAGCCACCAGCCCAGCGTACTCGCCTTGGGCGCCAGAGTTAGGCTGCATAGACACATGGTCGTAACCAGTAATTTCTACTAGCTGCGCTTCTAAGGATCGAATTAACTCCATGTAACCTTGGGTTTGATCCGTAGGAGCAAACGGGTGCATGTTGGCAAATTCAGGCCAAGTCACTGCTGCCATTTGTGCTGTAGCGTTTAGCTTCATGGTGCACGACCCCAGTGGAATCATGCCATGAACCAAAGAGAAGTCTTTGTTTTCTAACTTCTTCATATAGCGCAACATATCTGTTTCGCTGTGGTGGCTGTTGAAAACAGGGTGCTCTAATATGGCATCTTCACGCATTAACTCATTAGGCATGCCCATGCTGATGCTGCTGCAAAGAATGTCTGTTGTGGCCAGGTCAAACTCGACCTGGGCGCCAGCAAAGATGTTTAATAGATCTTGGATATGAGCAGTTTGAGTAGTTTCGTCAAGGCTAATGCCTAAACTATCTGTGTCGACCTTACGCAAGTTATAACCCGCATCTAGCGCACGCTGGTAAATTACTTCCTGCTGGCCATTGGCGTTTAAGGTTAACGTATCAAAAAAAGTTAGGTTGTTGGCTGGAAAACCTAAAGTATCCAATTGTGCTGCCAAAATAGCTGTCAAGCGTTGAATGCGTGTCGCAATAGTGCGCAAGCCAACTGGGCCATGGTACACCGCGTAAAAAGATGACATGTTGGCTAACAAAGCTTGGGCTGTACAGATGTTGGAGTTGGCCTTCTCACGGCGAATATGTTGTTCACGGGTTTGCATAGCCATACGCAACGCAGGCTTGCCTTTGGTGTCGATTGAAACACCAATAATTCGCCCTGGAATAGATCGTTTGTATTTATCTTTGCTGGCGAAGAACGCAGCATGGGGGCCGCCGAAACCTAAAGGTACGCCGAAGCGTTGGCTAGAGCCAAATACCACATCAGCGCCCAACTGGCCTGGTGATTGTAGTAATACTAAACTCATTATGTCGGCGCCAACAGCCACGAGGGCTTTTTGTTCGTGGGCTGCATCAATGATGCTCTTTAAGTCACAAATGGAGCCATTACTACCAGGGTATTGCACCATCACGCCAAATACATCGTGCTGGGCTAGATCTTTTGCTGGATCGCCCGTAACAATGTCAAACCCAAAATATTCTGCCCGCGTGCGCATTACAGAAAGGTTTTGTGGGTGGGTATTCTCGTCTACAAAAAAGGTTACACTTTTCTTCTTGTTAGCACGTTTACACAAGGCCATGGCTTCTGCAGCTGCAGTAGCTTCATCCAATAAAGATGCATTAGAAAGCTCCATCCCTGTAAGGTCCATAATCATCTGCTGGTAGTTAAGCAAAGATTCCAAACGGCCTTGGGCAATTTCTGGCTGATACGGTGTGTAAGCGGTATACCACGCAGGATTTTCCATCACATTTCGCAAAATAACATTCGGCACTAAGGTGTTGCTGTAGCCCATACCAATACAAGACACATTAACTATGTTTTTACTGGCCATCTCTTTAAGTTGGGCTAGGGTGGCTACTTCAGACTGTGATGCTGGCAAATCTAAAGGTTGGTCTAAGCGTATGCTGTCGGGCACTGTTTGGTCTAACAATTCATTCATGCTGGTTACGCCAAGGTGACGCAGCATAACTTCATTGTCACTTGCACTAGGGCCAATGTGACGGTCAATAAAGGCGTTGGTTTGAAGCAGTTGTGTAATAGGGGTTTGGGCAAGAGTCGGTGCAGACATGGAGAATCCTTACTTGATGCAATTAACAACGCCCAAAGCCCATGTATAGATGGCTTTGGGCAATAAAAGTTGTGGCTTAGTCTTCGCTGGCAACAATGCCGCTATAGGCATCGGCACTAAGAAGTGTGCTTAAGTCAGCGTCGTCTGCCAATTTAACTTTTATAATCCAACCCTCTACATAAGGATCTTCATTAACGGTTTCAGGAGAATCTTCCAGAGAATCGTTAAACGCAATTATTTCTCCTGATACAGGAGCATAGGAGTCTGACGCCGCTTTCACTGATTCAATGACGGTATATTCTTCGCCAGCATCAAGGTTACGGCCAACATCTGGAGCCTCAACAAATACGATGTCGCCCAATAATTCTTGGGCGTGATCGGTAATGCCAACAGTCACTGTACCGTCGCCATTGTCGGCTAGCCATTCGTGGGAGCTGGTATAAAGCAATTCAGCAGGAATATTGCTCATGATTTTGGGTTCCTGATATTAATTATTAAAGTGCCAAAGGACCTACAATAAACCGGCCCACATAACCTAGGTTAAGCATATCATTTTGATTCCTTTCAATCAATAAATTAGCATATAGGAAATATTTCCCCTTTATGTTTCTGGTAGATAGCCTGCAGATTGTCATGGCATGACGCCAGTCAAGTGCCGTGGTAGCATAGGGTTTATCCTGTAAAACTAACGAGCTATAACATGTCAGCAGATCAACCCGATATGCCAGAGTTAAAGATTGAGTCAGGTTCTGGTTTGCAAGCTAATGTAGAGCCACTGCAGCTGGGCAAGCGTCTAAGGGAAATTCGACAAAGTTTGGGTTTAACTTTAGAAGAAGCTGGCAAAAAAACTGGCTTGGCGCGTTCAACCCTTTCAAAAATTGAAAATGAACAGATTTCTCCTACCTTTACAGCAGTACAGAAATTAGCCAATGGATTGCAGATTGACATACCTCAACTTTTCGCTAAGCCCCGCAGTACTATGGCTTCTGGGCGCCGAGTACTAACAAAGTCGGGCCAGGGCACACCGCACCCAACGAGTACTTATGAGCATGAGCTACTATCTACAGACCTTGCGCGAAAGAAGATGGTACCCTTCAAGACGCGTGTACGAGCTCGTAGTTTTGATGACTTTGGTGATTGGGTTCGCCACGAGGGAGAGGAGTTTTTATTAGTCTTGGAAGGTGAGCTTGCGCTATATACCGAGTTTTACGAGCCGGTAGCAATGGTGGCTGGTGACAGTATGTATTACGATGCCAATATGGGCCATGCGCTAGTGAGTTTAAGTGAGAAGGACGCATTAGTATTATGGGTCGTTGCTCGATAAATCCATTACGCCGGAGTAATATTCTGAAGAAATTTTGTTTCCTATAGGAAACTTGCTATAATCGCGATTATCACTTTTTTTCAATTAAAGCCGCGAGAAACCGATGTCTAATCCTTTGTTAACCACTCCTTTTCATGCCATGCACATTCAAGCAGGAGCCAAAATGGTTCCTTTTGCTGGTTACGACATGCCTGTGCAATACGCCATGGGTGTAAAACAAGAGCATTTGCATTGTCGTGCCCAAGCTGGCCTGTTTGACGTTTCTCATATGGGTCAAGTTCGCCTTACAGGTCCGTCGATGGAAACGGTAGCTCTGGCTTTAGAACGTTTAATTCCAGCAGATTATGTAGCCCTTGCCGAAGGGCGTCAGCGGTATGGTTTTTTTACTAATTCGGTCGGTGGCATAATGGATGACCTAATGGTTACCAATGCTGGAGACCATTTCTTTTTGGTTGTTAACGCGGGCTGCAAAGAACAAGACATTGCACATATGCGCGCTCATTTCGCTAGTGACATAAAAGTAGAAGTGCTCGATACCCGCTCTCTGTTAGCCCTGCAAGGCCCAATGGCTAGTGAAGTTTTAGCCCGTTTGGCGCCAGAAGTTGCCGATATGAGGTTTATGGATGCTAGAGCTGTGTCTATCTTAGGACACGAATGTTTTATTGGGCGCGCAGGTTACACAGGCGAAGATGGGTTCGAAATTTCTGTAGCCAATGATCGTGCAGAGGCACTAGCAGCAAGTTTGCTTGCCTTTGACGAAGTAGAATGGATTGGTTTAGGCGCACGTGATTCTTTGCGTCTAGAGGCTGGATTATGTTTGTACGGCCATGATCTAAAGCCAGATACGACTCCAATTTCAGCTAATTTAGTGTGGGGTATTCAGAAAAGTCGTCGTGCTGGAGGAGACCGCGAAGGAGGATTCCCTGGTGCAGATGTTGTTCTTGGTGAAATGGCTAATGGCCCAAAGCGCCGTCGTGTTGGTTTGCTACCAGAAGGAAAGGCCCCTGTGCGTGAAGCCGTTGAGTTGGTGACTGCTCAAGGAGATGTCATCGGCGTAGTCACCTCTGGAGGGTTTGGCCCTAGCTTAGGCGCACCTTTAGCCATGGGCTATGTTGACCTTAGCTACGCCGCTATTGATACACAGGTGTTTGCTCTTGTTCGTGGCAAGCAATTGCCTTGCAGAGTGTGTAAAATGCCATTTGTGGAACAAACCTATCGCCGGTAAATATCGGCACAGCCCTTAAGGAGCTCCGGCGTGGCTTATCAAGCGGACCAAACCCAAACATTACTTTGGCATGATTATGAAACCTTTGGACTGGATCCACGTTGGGACCGCCCTTCACAATTTGCGGCCATTCGGACTGATCTAGAGTTTAATCCCATCGGTGAACCCATGATGTGGTTTTGCCGCCCCGCAGATGACTATCTTCCATCACCAAGTGCCTGTTTGGTCACAGGAGTTACGCCACAAAAGTGCTTGCAAGAAGGGGTGCCAGAAGTAGAATTTATGGCGCTTATTAACGAGCAAATGAGTGTGCCGGGTACCTGTAGTCTAGGCTATAACAGTTTGCGCTTTGATGATGAATTTACTCGATTTGGCCTGTATCGTAACTTTTTTGATGCCTATGCCCGTGAATGGCAAGACGGTAATAGTCGGTGGGACTTAATCGACCTAGTTCGAACTGCTTCGGCTATTCGCCCAGATGGCATTAATTGGCCCCAAAATGATGCGGGTGAGTTAGTGCTTAAATTAGACCGGTTGGCTCCCGCCAATGGTATCGAGCATGCTAATGCTCATGATGCTTTAGCTGACGTGCGAGCCACTATTGAATTGGCCCGTTTACTTAAAAAAGCCCAGCCTCGACTCTATAACTATGTGTTTCAGCTTAAACACAAAGCCCAAGTGTGGGGGCAGTTAGATCTGCAAATGCGTAAACCTATTCTCCACGTTTCCGCTATGTATGGGCGCGATAATGGTTATTTGTCGTTAGTGGGTGCTTTTGCAAAACATCCTATTAATAGTAATGGTGCGCTCGTGTTTGATTTACGTCAAGATCCGCGCATGTGGCAAGGGTTCAGCTCAGCGCAGTTGCAAGAACTATTGTTTAGTCGTAAAGACCAGCTTCCAGCGGATGTTGCTCGCCCAGCGGTAAAAGAAATACATGTTAACAAGTGCCCTGTGGTGGCTCCGTTGCAAACGTTAGCGGATGAACATGCAGATAAGTTTGGTATTGATAAAGCTCAATGCCAGCTGCACCTGCAATATTTGCGGCAAGACTTGGAGTTATGTTCGGCATTGGTTGAAGCTTTTCTTAATCGCCCCGAATTCCCTGCCGTAGATCCAGATGCCGGACTTTATGGGGGTGGCTTCTTTAGCAATAATGATCGTAAACTCATGCAGCAAGTACATCAACAAGCACCAGAAACGTGGAGTGAAGGTGGCTTTGCTTTTACCGACAGCCGCTTGGAGGCAATGTTGTTGCGTCTAAAAGGTCGCAACTACCCACACCTTTTAAGTGGTGACGAAATGCAAGCATGGGAGGCGTTTCGAAGTGAGCGTTTACTGGATGCCTCTGCTTCTGGCGCTCGCACCTTTGAACATTTTGCCAAAGAACTTAATGAGCTGGGTCAAAAGACTAAGGATGCTGGTGAAATTGCCATTCTCGAAGAACTGCATATGTACGCAGAATCTATTTACCCGATGAGTTAATAGGGTGTCTTGGTTTGCTCTGTTTGTTTATAGTGGATTAGCTGCAACTCTGTTACCAGGCGGCTCCGAAATATTGTTTGCAAGCCTGTTAATGGAGCAACCAGAGCACGCATTTTGGTTGTGGCTCATCGCAACTTTGGGTAACAGTTTAGGCGGCTACGTCACCTTTTTTATGGGCGGACTATTAGCCCGTAGACTTAGGCAAACTGAAACGGCGCCTAAGCAAACCATCAGATACCGTTTAGAACAGATGTTCACATTGCCAGCCAAGCGTGTCGATCAGCTGCACAGCTATGGGGCTTGGTTATTGTTACTGAGTTGGGTGCCCATTATAGGTGATGGCTTTTGCTTGGCCGCAGGATACTTAGGCTGGCCAAAAAAACTCTGTTTGAGCCTTATTTTCACTGGCAAAGCGGCCCGTTATGGTGTTTTATTGCTATGGTTAGCCTAGCTTTATTTAAACCTCTTCCCGCAAAAATACCCATTGGTCTTTAGTGCTTTGCTCAGCACTATAATAGTAGCCAGATTTGTCAAAATGTTTTATCCCTTCAACGTCTTTGAGTTCGTTCTCAATAACATATCGGGCCATCATACCTCGGGCTTTTTTTGCAAAAAAACTAATGATCTTGTAATTGCCATTCTTACGATCTTTAAATACAGGGGTGACTAGCCGCCCATCCAGTTGTTTAGTTTTTATAGCTTTAAAGTATTCGTTGGAGGCAAGGTTAACCAATATGGGGTCTGTGTCTTCAGCCAACAGCGTGTTCAATCCGTCAGTAAGGGTATTGCCCCAATAGTCGTAGAGGTCTTTACCTCTAGGATTGGTTAATTTAGTGCCCATTTCCAAGCGATACGCCTGCATTAAATCTAGCGGTCTCAATAAGCCGTAGAGACCCGACAAAATGCGTAAGTGGGTTTGGCTAAATGCGAGCTGGGCATCCGTTAAAGTGCCTGCTTCTAGCCCAGTGTATACATCGCCTTTAAAGGCTAAGATGGCTTGCTTTGCGTTATCGACCGTAAAGGGGGTATTCCAACTGCCAAAGCGCGCAGTATTAAGCGCTGCTAGCTTATCACTCAGCTTCATTAAGTGGGCAATGTCTTGTGGGGCCATGGGCGACAGCGTGTCGATCAAACCTTGAGATTCAGTCAGGTAGTCCCCCTGGCTAAACAACTGGGTGTGGCTAGGCGTTTCAAAATCTAAGGTTTTGGCTGGCGAGATAACTAGAAGCATAAGCAATAATGTTAAAAGTGAAAATATATTAATGAGCACGATACTAGGTAACAAATCCGTCTGGCGCAAGGGTTAGTAGTAAAGTTTCCTCAATCTTGAGGTTTAGCCTCTACAAAGATGACCCTGTTAAAAGTATATGATAATCTGCAAGGCATATTATTTAGCTTATTTTTACACTATGAATAACTATTTTCCATGGAGGGAAAATGTGGTTAGAGCAAATCCAGCGTATCGCTAAATTAGCCCAAGTTAGGTACCAACAAGGCCAGCTGTTAGTCATCGCTGTAGATGGTTGTGGTGGCGCTGGAAAATCAACCTTATGCCGAGCGTTAGCAGCAGAAATAGAGCCTTGGGCGCACACTCAGTTGCTTCAATTAGATAATTTCTATCACCCACTTAGCTCTGTGCAAAGAGCGCAGTTGCAGCACGCTAAGGCTCGTGAAGCATATTTCAATGCTGCTGAATTCAAAAAAAATCTCCTTAGCCCATTATGTAAAGGCCTCATCGCAGGCTATAAGCCGTTCCATTGGTTAGAAGGCGAAAGTGATCAGGTTATTAAATTAGCTCCCAGCGGAGTCTTACTGCTTGATGGGGTGTTTTCTTTTAGTAAGCCCTTGCGTGAAATGGTGGGGCTGTCACTTTTTGTGGATACACCTTTACAGTTACGCAAACAACGGCTGATAGGGCGGCCACAGTTAGACATTGAGTGGGTGAATCACTGGCAAAGTACAGAGTCTTGGCATCATCAGCAGGAGCGTACGTCAACGGCTACAGAGTTTGTAGTTGCAGGAACTCACGGTTAATTCATTAACCCTGAGTGTTAAGGGCAGGTAATGACTTCACTAAATCATCCACCGCTTTCACTTGACTCAAAAAAGCCTCTAGCTGCGCGAGGGGCAATGCACAAGGGCCATCACATCTCGCTTTTTTTGGGTCTGGGTGGGCTTCAAGAAATAAGCCAGCAATCCCCTGAGACATGCCTGCTAGGGCAAGCTGTGTGACTTGAGAGCGCCTGCCGCCAGCGGCATTTTCCTGCCCACCGGGTATTTGTAACGCATGGGTTACGTCAAATAACAACGGGTGGCCAAACTCTTTCATAATGCCAAAGCCCAGCATGTCCACAACCAAGTTATTGTAGCCAAAACTGCTGCCCCGTTCGCATAGCATTAACCTGTCGTTGCCAGCTTCTTTAAATTTAATAATAATATGTGCCATTTCATTTGGCGTTAAAAATTGAGCTTTTTTGATATTAATGACGGCCTGAGTTTTTGCCATGGCAACCACAAGATCCGTTTGGCGCGATAGAAATGCGGGTAGCTGGATAACGTCAGCTACTTCGGCAGCCGCTTCAGCTTGGTGTGGCTCATGTACGTCGGTGATAATAGGAACGTTATAAGCTGCTTTTACTGCCGCTAGTATTTCTAACCCTTTATCTAGGCCTGGGCCTCGAAACGAATTTACTGATGACCTGTTGGCTTTATCAAAAGATGCTTTAAATACGTAGGGAATGTTGAGCTTTTGTGCAGTGCTGACATAATGATCAGCAATTTCTAAAGCAAGATCCTTTGACTCTAGTACATTCATCCCACCAAATAGAGTGAATGGTAGAGTGTTGCTTACTGATAGTTCGCCAACTGCGACTGTAACTTGAGACATGAGCCAAAGGTCCTTTAACTGCCATTTGTTCAAAAGATTCTATTGTATCAGCCAGCTAGCTGCAATCCCATATTTAATCAACCAAGGCGTGTATTTATTGGTTACAAAAAAATAATAAAAGCCTGCCTGGTTGGAGACGCGCGGCTTGTCTGGCCTGGCACTTTGTCAATAGAGATAGTTTACTCTTTTGGGGTTTTTGAGCTTGATTTTATCTAGGCAAATGTCTATATTTGGTGCTGTATTCTGTTTCGAGGCACAATATCTAGTGATTGAAGGTTTTTTCGTCACTTTCTTCCGAAACCACTAAATACATTTAAGGTGTTCAGTTTTAAGGCTGAAAAAGAACAAAAGTCAACATAATACATAGGCAAATCAATGCAAGATTTGATGGTCACAAAGCGTAACGGGCGAGAAGAGAAAATCGACCTCGAAAAGATTCACCGTGTCATAGATTGGGCCGCTGAAGGTTTAGAAAATGTGTCAGTATCTCAAGTGGAGCTGAAAGCACAAATTCAGTTTTTCAATGGTATCCGCACTGCAGACATTCACGAAACTATTATTAAGTCTGCTGCCGATTTAATCTCTGAAGAAACCCCAGATTATCAATACATGGCGGCCCGATTAGCCATATTCCATTTACGTAAGCGTGCCTTTGGTAATTTTGAACCACCTCATTTGGGTGAGCACGTGAAAAAAATGGTGGCCTTGGAGCGTTATGACAGCGCCTTGTTGAAAGATTATACAGAGGCTGAGTTTGACCATTTAAATGAGTGTTTAGACCACTCTCGTGATATGAACTTCAGCTACGCTGCAGTTAAACAAATGGAAGGCAAGTACTTGGTACAAAACCGCGTAACTGGCCAAATTCACGAAAGTGCTCAGATTTTGTACATGTTGGTGGGGGCCTGTTTATTTTCTAATTACCCTAAAGCAACACGCTTAGATTATGTGCAGCGATTTTATAATGCGGTGTCCTTGTTTAAAATTTCATTGCCTACGCCGATCATGGCGGGGGTTCGCACCCCTACGCGCCAGTTTAGCTCGTGCGTACTGATTGAGTGTGGCGATTCGTTAGACTCTATCAACGCCACATCTTCCGCTATTATTAAGTATGTTAGCCAGCGTGCAGGCATCGGTATTAATGCGGGTCGTTTGCGTGCCCTAGGTAGCCCTATTCGAGGAGGAGAAGCCTTCCACACAGGGATGATTCCATTCATTAAGCACTTTCAAACAGCGGTTAAGAGCTGTTCACAAGGCGGTGTTCGCGGCGGTGCAGCCACTCTGTTTTACCCTATTTGGCACTTAGAAGTAGAGTCTTTGTTGGTGTTAAAAAACAATCGCGGCGTAGAAGAAAACCGTGCCCGTCATATGGATTATGGAGTTCAATTTAACCGGTTAATGTACACACGCTTGATTAAGAGTGGCAATATTACCTTATTCAGTCCCTCTGATGTGCCTGGCTTATACGACGCCTTCTTTGCTGATCAAGATGAGTTTGAACGACTGTACGATATTTATGAGGCCGACGATACTATCCGTAAGCGCACAGTTAAAGCGGTTGACTTATTTAGTAAGTTTGCCCAAGAACGCGCTCAAACAGGTCGTATCTACCTGCAAAACGTAGATCACTGTAATACTCGTAGTGCTTTTGACCCTAAAAAAGCACCGGTACGTATGAGTAACTTGTGTCTAGAGATTACTTTGCCAACGGCGCCGTTAGATAGTATTGGTGACGCAAGCGGTGAAATCGCTTTGTGCACTCTATCAGCCTTTAACTTGGGTGCATTGGATAATCTGAGTGAATTAGAAAATTTGTCAGACCTTATTGTTCGTGCCTTAGATAGCCTACTCGATTACCAAGAATACCCGGTACCAGCGGCCTATGAAGCCAGTATGAAGCGCCGCACATTAGGTGTTGGTGTCACTAACTTTGCTTATTACTTGGCGAAAAATGGTGCTAAGTATTCTGACGGTTCAGGTAATGCGCTCACCCATCGTACATTTGAAGCAGTACAGTATTACCTGTTACAAGCCTCTAGCCGTTTAGCACAAGAGCAGGGTGCATGTCCTGCCTATGGTGACACGTTCTACGCCCAAGGCATTATGCCAATTGACAGCTACAAGAAAGATATTAACAAGTTTTGTGCTCAGGAATTGTTGCTAGATTGGGACGCTTTACGCCAGCAGATTAAAGACCATGGCTTGCGTAATAGTACTCTAACAGCGCTGATGCCCTGCGAGACTTCTAGCCAAATTACCAATAGCACTAATGGCATTGAACCTCCTAGGGGCTATGTGAGTGTGAAAGCCAGTAAAGATGGAATTCTTAAGCAAGTAGTGCCTGAATTTAAACGGTTACGTAATTCGTATGAGTTACTTTGGAGTATCCCAAGTAACGAAGGTTACCTGCAGCTTGTTGGTATTATGCAGAAATTTGTTGATCAGTCTATTTCCGCTAATACCAATTATGACCCCGCTCGCTTTGATAATGAAAAAGTGCCCATGAAACTCTTACTAAAAGACCTACTTACCGCCTATAAGTATGGTGTTAAGACCTTGTATTACCATAACACCCGCGATGGTGCTAATGATGATCAAGATGATGACTGTGAAAGTGGTGCTTGCAAACTTTAGTGAGCAGCACCCTAGAAAACCTTTAGACATAACTGTACACCTACGAGATACTCATGGCCTATTCCACCTTCAATAAGGTTAAAAACGACGCGTTAAAAGAGCCTATGTTCTTTGGTCAAAATGTTAATGTTGCCCGTTATGACCAACAGCGTCACCCTATTTTTGAAAAGTTGATTGAAAAACAATTGTCCTTCTTCTGGCGCCCAGAAGAAGTTGATTTATCGAGTGACCGTAAAGATTTTATGGCCATGGCAGAGCACGAACGGCATATATTTTTGAGTAACCTGAAATACCAAACGCTGCTTGATAGCGTTCAAGGTCGATCTCCTAATATTGCATTCTTGCCTGTAGTGTCTCTACCCGAACTTGAAACATGGCTCGAAACCTGGTCGTTTAGCGAAACTGTTCATAGCCGCAGTTACACCCATATTATTCGTAATGTAGTGGATGACCCAAGCATTATATTTGATGATATTGTTGATAACCCAGAGATTGTAAAACGTGCGGAATCAGTGACCCGCTACTATGATTTATTTATAGAGATGTGTGGCCAATATAGCCTGCTTGGAGAGGGCACTCACCAAGTTGATGGTAAGGAGATTGTGGTCAGCTTAAGTGCCCTAAAGCGCCAATTGTACCTCACAGTTGCTTCTGTAAATGTACTGGAAGCAGTGCGCTTTTATGTTAGCTTTGCCTGTAGCTTTGCCTTTGCTGAACGAGCAATTATGGAAGGTAACGCCAAGGTTATTAAACTGATTGCCCGTGATGAAGCCCTGCATTTAGCCGGCACTCAACACATGCTCAACTTAATGGGTAATGGTCAAGACGACCCGGATATGGTCGCCATTGCTGAATCATGTAAAGATGAGGTGGTAGAGATCTTCCGCGAAGCAGCGGAGCAAGAGCGTGAATGGGCTAAATATCTGTTTAAAGACGGCTCAATGATTGGGTTAAATGCTGAAATTCTCAGCGATTATGTTGATTATATAACGAACGTGCGTTTGCGTGGTTTGGGTTTTGATGAAATATTTGACATCCGCAGCAATCCGTTGCCTTGGATGAATGCGTGGTTAGTGAGTGATAACGTGCAGGTTGCTCCTCAAGAAGCTGAGATTAGTTCATACCTTGTAGGTGCCATCGACAGCAACATGGACGACGCAGACTTTGACGATTTTGACCTCTAACGGTCTAGACCCTGTAAACGCTGGTGCTACAATCTATGAGTTCTACAGTCACTGTTAATGACGTGCAGACGTTCTGTTACGGCGAAGAATTTTCTTTGCTGGATAGTATGGAAGAACACCAAATTCCGGTGAGCTATAACTGCCGTGGGGGTTATTGCGGAAGCTGCAAAGTGAAGTTGACCTCGGGTAAGGTTAACTGGGTGCAGGACAGTCTAGTCTCGTTGGAACCCGGCGAAATTTTAGTCTGTTGTTGTGTGCCAGATGGTTCAATTAGTTTGACCATCTAGCCACAAGAGATTGCACTATCTGTTGATTCGCGCGTGCTTAAGGGTGTCTGCAATTAAGAATGCCAATTCTAGTGCTTGGTCTGCATTTAGCCTTGGATCACATGCTGTGTGGTAGCGGTCAGCCAATCCTTCGGCAGTGATATCATGAGCACCACCCATGCATTCAGTCACATTCTGCCCAGTCATTTCAAAGTGAACACCACCCGCGTAAGTGCCTTCTGCAGCATGCACATCAAAAAAGCTCTTCACTTCTCGTAACACATCTTTTACTTGGCGAGTCTTATAGCCAGTGTGGGTTTTGATCGTATTGCCGTGCATGGGATCACTACTCCACAGCACCTTGCGGCCTTCATTTTCAACAGCTCTAATTAGTTCTGGCAAGTAGGTCTCTACTTTGTCCGCACCCATTCTAGCTATAATATTAATGCGACCGGCTTCGTTATCTGGGTTTAAAGTATCCAGTAGGCGCAGCATGTCATCAGCCTTCATCGTGGGCCCAGCTTTAAAGCCTAATGGGTTTTTGACGCCGCGTAAGAATTCCACATGAGCACCGTCCACTTGACGGGTGCGGTCACCAATCCAAAGCATATGAGCAGAGCAATCGTACCAGTCATTAGTTAAGCTATCTTCGCGGGTTAACGCTTGTTCATAGTTTAGCAGCAAAGCTTCGTGAGAGGTGTAAAGGCTAGTTTTGTGCAGTTGTGGTGCATTTTCAGCGTTCAGACCACAGGCACTCATGAAGCTCAAAGAGCGGTCAATCTGGTCTGCCAGATCCTCATAACGAGTGCCAAGAGGGCTGGTGCGCACGAAGTCTTGATTCCATTGATGAACTTTATTTAAATCTGCAAAACCACCTTCGGCGAAAGCTCTTAGTAAGTTTAAAGTAGCAGCTGATTGATTATAGGCTTGCACCAGCCGTTCTGGGTCAGGTACGCGAGCAGCAGAAGTAAACTCTGTACTGTTAATAATATCTCCCCGATAACTGGGAAGTTCAATACCATCAAAAGTTTCATTATCAGAAGATCGTGGTTTAGCAAACTGGCCTGCCATGCGGCCTACCTTAACAACAGGGCAGCTACCTGCAAAGGTTAACACCACTGCCATTTGTAACATAACCTTAAAAGTGTCGCGAATATTGGACGCGCCAAATTCAGCAAAACTTTCTGCACAATCACCACCTTGCAATAAAAAGGCCTTACCTTCAGTGACTTGGGCTAACTGTTTTTTTAATGCTCGAGCTTCGCCGGCAAACACTAAGGGAGGCACTTGAGCAAGTTGTTGCTCAACGCGAGTCACTGCATCTGAATTAGGGTAGTTAGGTTGTTGTAATATTGGGAATTCACGCCAACTGGTTGGAGACCATGGTTTCATTAGAGGAGCCAAAAAAAGGTAGGTTGAGCAATGCCGATGGCAATGCACGAAATTAACCCTAATTTATATCACGCCTACCCGTTAGGTACAATCTGCCTGTGTGGTATTTGTTGTCATTAGAGCGATAGGAACAGTGACTTTGTGCTAATCTAAAGACAGTCTTCAGGCGGTCTCAAGGGCTGGCCTTGCTGGTTTTTCTGTTTAACACCCACCAAAGTAGCGGCAGATGTTTCGCGTGCGGTAACAAGAAAATCCATCATGTATTTGCTATCAGCTTGATCGCTGCGCACTGCAGCATAAAGCGTGCACCAAATGCCAGCTTCAGACATAGGCACAGCGGTCACGTAACCACGACTGCTGTATTCGTCTAATGCCCAGTTTGGTAAAGCGCACACTCCCCGGCCACTCGCTACCAGTTGCATCATCATTACGGTAAGCTCAGCGTGCCGTATAGCTTCAGGTTCGACACCTGCTGGATCTAAAAATTGCACAAATACATCCAACATATCACGGTCAACAGGATAACAAATCAGTGTCTGGTCGGCGATATCTTCTGCTGCTATAAATTTTTTCTTGGCTAAGGCGTGATGGTTACTAACTGCAAGCACAGACTCGTAGCTAAACAGGGGAACATAGCTTATGCCAGGTAAATCCTTTGGGTTAGCCGTTATCACAAGGTCAAGCTCACCACTCCGCAGAGCAGGCAGTGGTGCAAAGTTGAAGCCACTGGCTAAATCAAGTTCTACTTCTGGCCAATCAGCACGGTAACGGTCTAAGCTTGGCATCAGCCACTGAAAACAGCTGTGGCATTCTATGGCAATGTTAAGACGACCTACAGCACCTGCGGCTAAACGGATGATTTCGCGCTCTGTATTTCGAATCTGTGGCAGTAGGTCATCTGCAAGAAGTAATAACCGCTGTCCAGCGGTAGTAAATTCTACTGGCTTAGTCTTCCTTATAAACAGATCTAAGCCCAGTTTGTGTTCAAGGTCTTTAATTTGATGGGATAAGGCCGATTGGGTAAGAAATACTTTCTCTGCGGCTTCCACCAGGCTTCCCGTTTCTCTGAGGGCAGATAGCGTGCGCAGGTGTCTTAACTCAATCATAGGGCCTGCTTAAGTCTGTGGTTGTAATAATAAAAATTCCATCAATGCTTTTTGAGCATGTAACCGATTCTCAGCCTCATCAAAAACCACGCTGCGTGGATCTCTAAACATGTTGTGACTTATTTCTAAACCTCGGTAGGCTGGCAAACAATGCATGAAAAGAGCGTTCGGCTCTGCCAAGTCCATAAGTGCAGGATTAACTTGATAGTTTTCAAAAGCAGCTTCCCGGGCTTTCTTTTCGTCTTCTTGGCCCATAGAAGCCCATGTATCCGTCACTACCAAATGGCTACCAATAACGGCTCTTTTGGGGTCTTGTATCAGGTGCACGCGTTCAGCATTGTTGGCCATCATCTGTGCATTTGGTAAATAGCCGTCAGGGCATGCTATGTTAAGTTTAAAATCAAACTGTTTAGCGGCATTAATAAATGAATGGCACATGTTATTGCCATCACCAACCCAAGTGACTGTTTTGCCTTTGATGCTGCCGCGGTGTTCAACAAAGGTTTGTATATCAGCTAACAACTGGCATGGGTGGTAGTCATCAGTAAGGGCATTAATAACAGGAACTTTGGAATGCGCTGCAAACTCGACTACTTCGTCGTGGGAAAACGTGCGAATCATCACCATGTCTACCATGCTTGAGATAACTCTGGCACTATCTTCAATAGGCTCTCCACGGCCTAGTTGGGTATCCCTTGAAGAAAGGAAAATAGCATGCCCTCCCTGCTGAGCCATACCCGCTTCAAATGAAACGCGCGTGCGCGTTGATGATTTTTCAAAAATCATGCCTAACACCTTACTGCGGAATGGCTCGTAAGGGGTGTTTGAATTACGAATTTTTTTGAGTTCTATGGCACGCTGAATGACCCAGTTTAGCTCATTAGGGGATAGATCAAGTAGGGTTAAAAAGTGACGTGGAGACGAATTGGTCATGGAAAATGGCCGCGTAAAACGAGAATGATAGGGGTAATGGCTCTTGCTTGCAAATAACTAAGCTAATAAGCGCTATAAATAATCTAGGTTATGGTATTTTTTTGACCAAATAATAACTGACTAAATTGGTAGGATATGTTTATAATTACAGCAATTGAATTACGCAACCATAAATGAGAGAGCTGATAATTATGGACACGATAGCCACTATTAAAGAACAAATCGAAAGCAATGCCATTTTACTTTACATGAAAGGCACGCCTAAATTCCCTCAGTGTGGGTTTTCTTCAAAAACTGTGCAAAACCTAATGAACTGTGGTGAGCGCTTTGCATTCGTTAATATTTTAGAACATCCAGACATTCGTGCCGAATTGCCTAAGTATGCCAACTGGCCAACGTTTCCACAGTTGTGGATTAAAGGTGAACTTGTTGGTGGTTGCGATATCATCACAGATTTAGCAGACTCGGGTGAACTAGCTGAAATGATTAGCGCTGCGGCACCTGCAGAAACAGACCCTGAGTAATTTAAACAACATAAACTAACGAGTATAAAGGAACAGCTATGAGCGTATTAGTCGGCAAGCAAGCCCCAGATTTTACAGTACCAGCGGTATTAGGTGATGGCACTATCGTTGATGATTTTAATCTTTTTGAGGCCATCAAAGGCAAGTACGGTTTGGTGTTTTTCTATCCATTAGACTTCACCTTTGTGTGTCCCTCTGAGCTAATTGCCTTAGACCACCGTATGGATGATTTTAAGGCCCGCGGTGTAGAGGTTATTGGTGTTTCTATTGATTCACACTTTACTCACAACGCATGGCGCAACACGGCTATAAACGATGGCGGTATTGGCCCAGTTAAATACACTTTAGCGGCAGATATGGCGCATGATATTTGTCGTGCTTATGATGTTGAATTAGCTGATGGCAGTAAGGCCTACCGTGGCGCATTCATCATTGACCGTGAAGGCCAGGTCCGTTCGCAAATGGTTAACGATTTGCCTCTAGGCCGCAACATGGATGAATTGCTCCGTTTGGTTGATGCTCTGCAGTTCCATGAAGAGCATGGCGAAGTTTGCCCAGCTGGCTGGACTAAAGGCGACTCGGGTATGAATGGCTCACCTGCAGGTGTAGCTTCCTATCTTGCTGAGAACGCAGACAAGTTATAAGTTTGGTCTTATAAAAAGCCCCGTTAACCTTGAGTTATCGGGGCTTTTTTGTATACACGATACCCAGTATTGTATCGTGACATCGAAGTTTAATTTCAGTAGCGTCAATAACTGTGCTGATCGTCATTGCATAACCGTATTGGGCTAGTTAAAATTAGACCTAAATTGTTACTGTAGTATCTATTATTTATAAGGCATCTTGAATGGCCCCTATTGCAGTTAAAATGAACCCAAAAGTGACTCAAGCACCGGTTCCTATGCGTTTTGTTGGACCCATAAAAATAAGTGCTCAAGCTAGTTTAGACGCTGCGTGGCAAGATAAAGTTTCGGTGCCACTAGCCACCTACGAAACACCCTTGTGGCATTCAGTAGGCCGAGGTGCAAGGGTGTCTAGTTTATGTGGCGAAGGTATTAAAACTACCTTAGTGGACGAGCGCATGACACGCTCTATTTTGCTAGAAGCCAATGACGCAAGCCAGGTTTTACAGGCATGGCGATCTATTCAAACCCGACAAGAAGAAATGCAGGCTATTGTTAGTACAACGAGCCGCTTTGCTAAATTAATTGATATGAACATGCAAATTGTGGCCAATTTGTTGTATTTACGGTTAGAGTTTAAAACGGGAGATGCCTCTGGCCATAACATGGTCACCCAAGCTGCTGATAGTCTTATGCGGTGGGTATTAGATGAATACCCCCAACTCAACTACAGTTCTATCTCTGGTAATTATTGTAGTGATAAAAAAGCCACTGCTGTGAATGGCATTTTAGGCCGTGGTAAATACGTTGTAGCCGAACTAACGGTGCCACGGGATTTATGTGAACGCAAGTTGCTTACAACACCTGAAAAAGTGGTTGATCTTAACATCAAGAAAAACCTACTAGGTACGTTAATGGCTGGTGGCTTGCGCAGTGCTAACGCTCATTTTGCCAATATGTTGCTAGGGTTTTATTTGGCCACCGGCCAAGATGCGGCTAATATTATTGAAGGCTCACAAGGGATGGTGCACGCGGAAGTAAGAGAAGGAGACTTATACTTTTCTTGCACCTTGCCGAATATTATTGTGGGCACTGTTGGCAATGGTAAGGGGTTAGATTTTGTCACAGAAAATTTGGCTAAACTGGGCTGTTCTGAAGATGTTGAAACAGGAGCAAATGCTAGGCGTTTAGCACAAATTTGTGCGGCCACAGTTTTATGCGGTGAGTTGTCTTTGCTTGCGGCGCAAACTAATCCGGGTGAACTCATGCAAGCCCACTTAAAGTTAGAGCGATAAATGAACGATCAAACTAATCGCCGTAAACGGCAACACATTGAAGTTATTGGTCGCGACGAAGGCGTAGAACGCAACGGCCGTTTTTTCGATGCGATACAGTTACAACATCGTGCTATGCCAGAAATCAATTTGAATGACGTCGATCCCAGCATAGAGGTTATGGGCAAGCGCTTGAGCTTTCCCTTGTTAATTTCATCCATGACTGGTGGTGATGATGTTTTGGTGGCTAAGGTTAATCAACATTTGGCTGAAGCCGCGCAAATTACTGGCGTGGCAATGGGGGTTGGTTCACAGCGCGTTATGTTAGAAGATACAGGGGCGCAGGCTAGTTTTGATTTACGTCGCTACGCACCAGATGCGCTCTTATTTGCCAATATGGGAGCTATTCAACTTAACAACGGTATGGCGTCAGCTCAATTACAGCAAGCCATTGATGTGTTATCTGCAGATGCTATTTTTCTCCACTTAAACCCATTACAAGAGGCTGTACAACCAGAGGGTGATACCAATTTCGCTAATTTAGCGCAGGCCATTGGCCATGCACAATCGCAGCTTAATGTGCCGGTGGTGCTCAAGGAAGTTGGCGCGGGCCTCAGTGTGGCAGATATTGAATTAGGCTTACGACACGGTATTAGATGGTTTGACGTTGCAGGACGCGGCGGTACATCATGGGCACGTATTGAACAACAGCGCCGTGAAGACGCGCATACTTTGGGGTTCACATTGCAAGATTGGGGTATACCTACGCCTTTAGCCATGAAAAACGCTCGTCCATATATGCAGCAAGCAAATTTCATTGCCAGTGGAGGCCTTCGAGATGGGCTAGACTTGGTAAAGAGTGTTATAATGGGCGGCTGTTTGGGTGGTATCGCAAAACCTCTTTTGGTTCCTGCTATGGAATCAACGTCTGCTGTGGTTGATGTCATAGAGGCCTTGAAAAAAGAGTTTGTCACCGCCATGTTCTTATTATCTGCAAGTACTGTAGATGATCTGCATTTAAACGATGCACTAGTGCTTAGTGAAGGTTAATTTGAGACATTTATACTTTATTAAGTTTGTAGTAGGGAAGATTGAGAAGTTATATGCCCGTTGGTATTGATGATATAAGTTTTTACACCACTAACTTTAGCTTAGACCTGCAAGAGTTAGCGGACAACAACGGCTCCAATGCCGCCAAATATACTGTTGGTATAGGCCAAGAGCGTATGAGTGTGCCCGGTGCTGACGAAGACGTAGTGACCATGGCGGCTAATGCCTGCTTACCCTTACTAGAAGGTATGGCGCAGCGGGGCGAAGACCCAAACGCTATTAGCACTATTTTGTTTGCAACAGAAACGGGCATCGACCAATCCAAGGCTGCGGGTGTGTATTTGCACACGCTGTTAAAGCTCAGCCCTAGATGTCGTGTGGTCGAACTCAAGCAAGCCTGTTACAGCGCCACTGCGGCATTGCAACTAGCCACCGCTTGGGTTGCCCGTAAGCCTAAAGAAAAAGTATTGGTAATTGCATCTGATATCGCCCGTTACGACCGCCAATCACCAGGTGAAGCTACCCAAGGCTGTGGTGCAGTGGCCATGATAGTTAGTGCGAACCCAAGGCTCATTGAGCTAGACCCGGAGACAGGGATTCATACAGAAGATGTAATGGATTTTTGGCGCCCTAACTATCGCTCTACAGCAATAGTTGATGGTAAATACTCTACCAAGGTTTATTTGCGTTGTGTGCGTTCGGCATGGCAAGATTTCCGGCAACAAAGTGAACTGAACTTTTCTGACTTTGATTACTTCTGCTATCACCTACCATTTAGCCGTATGGCTCAAAAAGCTCATAACCACCTAGCTAATGGAAATGCTCACGAGCTTAACGCCGAAACTTTAGAAAACCAAATTTCGGCTAGCCTTATTTATAATCGCATTACTGGTAATAGCTACACGGCTGCAATGTATATTGGTTTTATCTCTCTGCTAGACAATACGGCTACGAATTTGGCGGGCAAACGCATTGGCTTCTTTAGCTATGGCTCTGGTAGTGTGGGGGAATTCTTCACGGGAACTCTTGTAGAAGGTTACCAAGACATGCTGCATAAGCAGAGCCATCAATTGATGTTGGAGTCACGTCAGCCGCTAAATTATGCGGACTATCAAAAAATGTACGCTTTTGAAGTGCCTACAGACGGTGGTGATCATGAGTTTGAGCAGCAAACTAATGGTAAATTTCGTTTAACAGGTATCAGCCAACACAAACGCCTTTATCAGGTGCGATGACCGCATCTGACATAGTGGCCCCTGTAGCTGGGCCAACTAGCTCTAATAAACACTCTACTCGCGTGAGAGTGCCTGGTAAAGTCATTCTCAGTGGCGAACATGCGGTTATTTATGGTGCGCCAGCACTAGCCTGTGCTATTCAAATGTATGCCTTTGCAGCAGTTACCACTAGCAGTGCCTCAGGTGTTCGTCTTAAAGTACCCGAATTTGGCATTGACCAATCCTTCAGTGTGTTGCAACTTTTTCAGTTAGCCCAGCAGACCCAGTCCCGACATAGGCAATACCTCACTGCCTCAGGCCTTCTTTCCAATGTTGTTTTAAATCCCACGGAATTTTTTGCAGCGGCCCTTGGTGCTAGTGGTTTAGCGACTCTCTTATCAGATCAACATGGCTTAGTCATTGAACTCTCTTTGGATTTAATTGCTGGTGGCGGCATGGGGTCATCAGCGGCTTTAGTGGCCGCTATGTTGGCTGCGTCATTTAAACACGTGGGGGAGCCTTTAACCCCTGCTGAATTAGTGTTAAAAACCACTCAAAGTGAACATTGGCAGCATGGTAGGTCTAGCGGCGTAGACCCGTACGTATGTGTGATGGGTGGTTTACAGCAATATCATAAGGGTTATGGTGAGAGGCACGTTATAAAACAGCTCACACAATATTTTTTGGTTACCACAGGGAAGCCGAAAAGTTCTACAGGGGAGTGTGTTGACGCAGTTAAACAGCAAGGTTTCCCAAACACCCTTTGGCAAGAGTTCAGCATTGTTCAAGAGAACCTACGCACAGCGCTGCAGCTTAACCAAAGCATGAAAATGTGCAATGCAGTTAAGGCTAATCACCAACTCTTGAAACAAATAGGCGTTGTTCCCACCCTAGTGTGTGAATTTATCGACAACATAGAAGCTCTGGGCGGTGCAGCAAAAATATGTGGTGCAGGTAGTGTGGTTGGTGACCTTGGAGGTTTGGTTTTTGTAGTTGGGTTAAATCAAGCGCTTATTGAGCAACTCTGTTTAAACTATGGTTACGGTGTTCAGGCTATGTGTCCAGATTTACAGGGAGTGGTTTACTTTGAGTAGGTTAAGCGCCATAGCGTCTGCGCCAGCGAATACCATGCTCATGGGTGAACACGCTGTATTATATGGCCACAGTGCGGTTGTTTGTGCCTTAACTCAACGTATCTATGTGAGGGCCAGTAATCGTGTAGATGGACAAATAGTGATTGCATCTGGTTTAGGTCAGTTTCAATGCCAACAAGCCGACTTAGAATCACACTTAGGTCAAAGCCAAGGCCTCAGTTTTGTGTTGCAGGCAGTCGCCCTTTGTAAATTGACAGACGGAGTAGATTTAACCATTGAGTCAGACTTTGAGCATACTTTGGGGTTAGGGTCATCAGCAGCAGTTACTGTGGCAACCTTGGGAGCCATTGAGTTACTCACTAAAAGCCAATTAGATGCTCAGGCGATTCTGTGCTTAGGCATAGAGTCCATCCGTAAAGTTCAAGGTAGGGGCTCTGGTGCCGATGTTGCTGCTAGTGCACTAGGCGGAATTGTTAAGTTTCAAGCTAAACCATTGAGTGCTAATAAGGTTAATATTCCTAATGAAGCATGGCTGGGCATGCCTAAATTACGCTTAATTTATTGTGGTTACAAAACGTCTACCCCTATCGTCATTGAGCAAGTGCGACAAGCTGCGATTCATAACCCCCAGCGCTTTAAACAACTTTATGAGCAAATGGGTGCTTGTGCTGAAACAGGTGTAGATGCCTTGAATGCTGGGAATTGGTTCACTTTTGCGCAATCCATGGATCAATACCAACACCTAATGCGGTACTTAGGGGTGAGTGACGAGACCATTGAAATAATCATTCAATTGGCTAAAAAACAGGTAAAAGATGGTGAGCTTTTTGGCGCTAAAATTTCTGGCTCTGGGCTAGGAGATTGTGTGTTGTTACTTGGCAGTGATCGGCTGGATTGGCCCCATACTCAGATATCAGTGCAAATAGATCCCCAAGGTGTGCGCCAAGAAGCACGTCTTCCCAGCGAAACACATAAAGAGAAATTGCTATGAGCCAAACGCCGACAAGTATCCTTTCTGTTGATCAGTGGGTGGATGACGTTTTAGGTAACGCTAAATTTAATTCCCCAGCAGCACACGCAAGTGCTTATGCTCCCAGTAACATTGCCTTAAGCAAATACTGGGGTAAGCGTGAGGTAAATTTTAACTTGCCAGTAACAGGTTCTGTGTCGATCTCTTTGGCCGAACATGGCACTAAAACGGGTCTCTCAGTTGTAGATGCCCCACAACACGATATTACACTCAATGGCGAAGAGGTTGATGCCTCCCAGAGTTTTGCAATCAAGCTTAGCCAGTGGTTAGACCGAGTGTTGCCTAACAATCTAAAGCTGCGGGTAGACACCTACAATACCGTGCCTACAGCAGCAGGATTGGCCTCATCTGCTAGTGGTTTTGCAGCGTTAACCCTAGCCACGAATAGCCTTATGGGTTGGCAACTGCCTGAGCATAAATTATCAGCATTAGCGCGCCTAGGTAGTGGCAGTGCCAGCCGTTCCTTATGGCACGGCTTTGTTAAATGGCAGGCTGGAGAGCAGCCTAATGGCAGTGATAGTGTGGCTTTTTTACTGAAGCACCAGTGGCCACAACTTAGGGTTGGCTTATTAACGGTTTCAAGTCAAAAAAAAGCAGTGTCTTCACGAGAAGGCATGGCAAGAACCATTGCCACTTCAGCATTATATAAACAGTGGCCAGAGCAAGCCAATTCAGACTTAACTGTCATTGAAACTGCTATTGAAGCAGGCGATTTTGAAACTATGGCTGGGACAGCAGAAAATAATGCGATGAGCATGCACGCTACTATGGCCGCAGCCTGGCCACCGCTGGTTTATTGGCAACCTGACTCTTTGACTCAAATGCACAAAGTTTGGCAGCTACGTGAACAAGGTTTGCCCCTTTACCTCACTATGGATGCTGGGCCTAATCTTAAGCTCCTTTTTGAGGCTAAGCATCAGTCTGATGTAGAAGTGGCCTTCCCCGAAGTTCAAGTCATTACCCCGTTTGGGTAAGTTACCTTTAAATATACCCTAAGGTCTTGTATCCTTATGCCCTTTGCTTAGGTGCGAGCTGCCTGATAAATGGCCGATTAGAAGAGTAGTGACTCTTTATCAAAAGCACGTGTCAAATTGCCTTACTAAGGATTCCATAAAAGAGAGCGCAAACATGAAAAAACTTGCCTTAGATGCAATAGATATACGTATTTTGTGTGCGGTTCAACACCATGGAAAAATTAGTAAATTTAAACTCGCAGAGCTGGTTAATCTATCTCCAACACCGTGTCGAGTGAGGCTCGATAAACTTAAGAAATCAGGCGTAATTTCGGGTTACCGAGCTGACATTGACATTGATCGAATGATTGATTTAACAAAGGTGATCGTCACGGTGTCACTTAAAACCCATAAAAAATCTGACTTCGACCGTTTTGAATCTTATATACGTGACATCGATGAAATCGTTGAATGCTATGCTACTGGTGGTGGCTCTGATTATGTCATGACCATCGTTTCTAGAAATCTTACCGATTTTCAGTGTTTAATTGAGCAGTTGCTCAAAGAAGAAATTGGTATTGACCGTTACTTCATCTATATCGTCACTAAGCAAGTTAAAAAAACGGCTTTAAATTTAGTAACTCTGCTGTCTGAGTAGCTTCAATAATAAGCCTAAACAGGCTGGTGGCTGTATTTATTTAGTCCATTTTAGGCGCCAAGTTCACCTATAGTTTTATTTTAATGAGTCGCTTAAAAAAGACTCTGTTAATACGACTGAATGACGCTGAAAGGACAACCCCATGGCAACCCCTAAAGACTTTGGTTTTGGTACACAGATTCGTAAATCTCCTTACTTTGATGCAACCATACGCTGGGGTGCCAAAGACTTTTCTGTCTATAACCATATGTATATCCCTAGGGACTTTGGTGACCCACAAAAGAATTTTTGGAACTTGGTCAACGGCGTAATCCTTTGCGATGTTGCCGTTGAACGTCAGGTAGAAATTACTGGCCCAGATGCTGCAAAGTTTATGCAGCGCCTTATATGTCGTGACCTTTCAAAATGTGCCATAGGCCAGTGTAAATATGTGTTGTTGACTAATGCAGCTGGTGGTATTTTGAATGATCCAATCATGCTTCGTTTGGCTGAAAATCACTTTTGGATATCGTTGGCAGATAGTGATATTTTACTTTGGGCACAGGGCGTAGCGATCAACTCTGGGCTGGACGTAACTATTTGTGAACCTGACGCTTCTCCTCTTCAGTTGCAGGGTCCAAAGTCTGGTGAGGTGATGCAGGCTTTGTTTGGTGAAAGTATTGTTGACCTCAAATACTATTGGCTGGGCGAATATGAGCTAGATGGTATTCCATTAATTATTTCCCGCACTGGTTGGTCAAGTGAGTTGGGTTATGAGCTATACCTACGTGATGGGTCTAAAGGGAACTTGCTTTGGGAAAAAATAATGGCAGCAGGAAAGCCTTTTGGCATTAAGCCTGGCCACACGTCCACTATTAGGCGCATAGAGGGTGGTATGCTGTCCTACCATGCTGACATGGACATCAATACCAACCCCTATGAACTAGGTTTGGATCGTTTGATCGATATTGATGCCGATTTTGACTTTATTGGTAAAGCGGCGTTACAACAGATTCGCCATCAAGGTGTATCACGCAAGCAGGTGGGTTTGGTCATTAGTGGCCCTGCAATTGAAGGCTCTAATACTAGCTTTTGGGGCTTGGAAACAGACGGCCAGATAGTAGGTAAGGTAACGTCTGCGGTATATTCCCCTAGGCTTCAGAAAAACATAGCATTGGCTATGGTTGATGTGCAATGTGCAGCATTGAGCACAGAGTTTGTAGTAATAAAGCCTGGCGGTAATGCCACTGCAACAGTGGTTGAAAAACCGTTTCATGACCCTAAAAAAAAATTAACCGCTACCTAATATGTGCCAAATAAAGCGATGCTTTAGCCAAAGAGGGGTTAAAAAATAGTAGAAAATCCTGTGGTGATCACCCTTGATGTAGCGATAATGTGACCCTTGCCATGCGCGTATCTTAAGGCGATTTCTTTTAACGGGTCACATCATTTCTGGTATCATAGAAATAAGAAAACTTCACCAGCATCAAAGGCCACTTGCTTAGTCGCATCGCACATTTGGCCAACCTCCATGCCCTAATTGTTTTCTAGCAAAGCGAGCGTTGTACCGCACCCACCGAATAAACTAAATAGGCCAAAGCAAAAATGAAAGGGTTTGTGCTTTCCCGCCATAGCCAAGATGCCGACCAAGGTATCAATCTTAACTATTGGTTAGCCACAGAGGATGGCCCAGTGTGCCTGCGGCAAACCCAGCAAGAGGCAGTTTGTTTCTTGCCTCTGTCTCAGCAGGGCCAGGCGCAAACCTTAATGCAGTCTATGGTATTACCAGACACCATGTGGCGGTTTCAATCGTTGGGGCTTAAGACCTTTCAGCACGAGCCTGCCGTTGCTCTTTATATGTCTAATCATAAATTTTTTCAGCAGGTGTGTGGCCTGCTAAGTGAGGCGAATATTAGCCTTATGGAACAAGACATTCAGCCCCAAGAACGTTATCTTATGGAGCGCTTTATTAGTGCCAGCCTAGTGTCTGACGTACCACCTATTAACGGTGTTTTAGAGGATGCTAGAGTTAAAAGCTGTGAATACACTCCCGCGATCAAGACAGTGTCGCTAGACATTGAAACCACTATGGATGGTAAAACAATTCATAGTATTGCCGTCTATAGCACTGAAAACCAGGGCATGGAGAATCAGTCGCCTGTGCAGGTGGTTTGGTTGCATTGGCCTGCTGGTTTGCCCCAGGAACCCTTAAATACGTTACCGCAGTATACCCAAGTGTGTGCCAACGAAAGGCAATTGTTAAAGCAATTTAGTCAGTGGCTATTGGACTATAACCCAGATGCGATTATTGGCTGGGCCTTAGTGCAGTTTGATTTTCAAATACTGTGTGCTCGGGCGCGAGAGTTAGGTGTGCGTTTGCGCTTAGGCCGCGGGGGTGAAGAAATACGCTGGCGAGCAGGGCAGGGTAACCGCCCAGCAAAGCTTTATATGCCAGGCCGTGTGGCTTTAGATGGCATTGAGGTAATGCGTTCTGCAACATGGCAGTTTGAATCGTTCTCGTTAGAAAATGTAGCGAGGCAATTACTGGGACGTGGTAAGGATATAACCAAGCCGCAAGACCGTGGTGAAGAAATTCAGCGCATGTATCGTGAAGATCCCAGTGCGTTAGTGCGCTATAACTTAGAAGATTGTTGTTTGGTTTGGGATATTTTTATCAAAGCCAATTTAATGGCTTTTTTAATAGAACGCGCGCGTCTAACCGGTTTGCCAATGGATAGAGTGGGGGGTTCGTCTCAGGCGTTTGATCATCTATATTTGCCCCGCTTGCACCGTCAAGGGTATGTTGCCCCTGCATTTGCGTCTGGTCAGGCAGGGGACAGCCCAGGTGGGTTTGTGATGGATTCTAAACCTGGGCTTTACCGCAATGTATTAGTATTAGACTTTAAAAGCCTTTACCCCAGTATTATACGTAGCTTCAAAATTGATCCTTTAGGGTTAATTCAAGGCCTGCAGAATGAGGGTGCAGCTAACAACGTGGACAACGCTATTAGTGGATACAAAGGCGCTCAATTTAGCCGGAATCAAAACATCTTGCCGGATATTATTGCTGAGCTTTGGGCTGCAAGAGATGTGGCCAAGGCAAACAAAAATACGCCACTGTCCACCTCTATAAAAATTGTGATGAATTCGTGTTATGGCGTGCTGGGTTCAAGTGTTTGCCGTTTTTATGACCAGCGTTTAGCCAGCTCTATTACCTTGCGCGGCCACGCCATCTTGAATCAAACCAAAGACCTTATACAGCAGCAAGGTATGCAGGTGATTTATGGGGATACAGATTCTGTATTTGTGTGGTTAGGCGACGAAGCAATCTCCTTAGATAAAGTGCAAGCTAGAGGCAATGAGCTGGCAAAGGGGCTTAATGAGTGGTGGAGTAATCATTTAAAAGTGAAGTTTGACCTCAAAAGTTATTTAGAAATAGAGTTTGAAACATACTTTAGTCGCTTTGTTATGCCCACTATAAGGGGACAAGAAACAGGTAGTAAAAAACGTTATGCAGGCGTTACTGTTGCGCCTGATGGAACGTCTAAGATGCTCTTTAAAGGCTTAGAGCAAGTGCGTACAGACTGGACCAAGTTGGCAAAAGACCTGCAGGCGCAGCTTTACCAACGCGTGTTTAACGACGAACCATATTTGGACCTGATTAAACCTTTGTTAACACAAGTAAGATCTGGTGAGTTAGACCACAAGCTGGTGTACAGAAAACGTCTGCGAAGGCCCTTAGCTGAATACCAAAAAAATGTGCCACCACACGTTCAAGCGGCACGTAAAGCAGAGGTTTGGCGGCTAGAAAACCAACTGCCATCAGCTTATGCTAACGGGGGTTGGATAGAGTATGTGATCACTCTTACAGGGCCAGAGCCATTAGAAATGGCGCCAAAAAATTACGATTATGAGCATTATATCGATCGTCAAATAGAGCCAGTGGTTGATGGCATACTACCTTTTTTAAATGATAGTTTCGCCAGTATTACTGAGCGACAGTTGGGTTTGTTTTAGGGTGTTGGTGTGGCTGTCTGGCTCTTTGCGTTTCTTTCATTTTTAGTTAAACAGTGCGGCATTATTTAGGCGAGGTGAGGGTCTCTTTTTGCACGTTTATTTGGGTAATTAATTGATCAAATGCTTTGGAAAGTCTTCAACTTTTTCACAGCCAACTTGCTCCATAACTTGCTGAAGCTGGCGCTTGAATATCTCTAGCACTTGATTACCACCTTGGTCTCCCATGGCACATGCGCCAAACATTGGAGCTCGGCCAAGAAAAGTAAACTTTGCACCTGATGCCAAACTAGAGGCAACATCTGCACCTGAACGAATTCCTCCGTCCATCATTAGCGTTACAGTGTCACTGTATTTTTTTGCCAGCTCTGCAAGTGGTTTAATGGTAGATTGTCCAGAATCTAATTGCCTGCCACCATGGTTTGACACAATTAAACCGTCAATACCCAGTTTAATGGCTATCTCTGCGTCTTCCGGATTAACAATCCCTTTAATGATTAGGTTACCCTTCCACTGTGCGCGAATGGCCTTAATTTTATCTTCTGTTAAGCGGCCAGAAAAAGTCTTATTCATAAATAGGCCAAGATGCTGCATGTTGAGGCCATCTGGAATATAAGGTTTCATAGTTTTGAACTCAGGTGCCCCCGCCAAAAGTTGCCCTATGGCCCACCTTGGATGAGTGGCTATTTGTAGAATATTTGCCAAGGTCATTTGTGGTGGGATAGATAGACCGTTTTTAATCTCCTTGGGACGGTAGGCAAAAGTAGGGGTGTCGGCCAGTAATACGAGGGTTTTACAGCCCGCCTGAGCCGCCCGCGCCAGGAGTTTGTCGCGCAATACATTTTCTGTGGGGTGATAAAGTTGGAACCAAAAATCACCTTCAGTAATCTTGGCAATGGTTTCTATACTTGCAGTGCCTACGGTACTGAGGCAAAACGGCACATTATGCTGCTTGGCCGCCTTTGCCAAAATCTCACAAGACTTTGGCCACATGAGCCCCTGAAGTCCAACGGGTGCTATGCCAAAGGGTGAATCGTAGGTTTTACCAAATAGCGTGGTTTGTTGTGAAGCGCCATTGAAGTCACGCAAGTAATGTGGACGAAGTTGAATGTCACGTATTTCTTTTGTATTACGAGCTAGGTTGATGTTGGAAAAGCATCCTCCAGTAAGGTAATCATAGGCAAAGCTGGGCATGCGCTGTTTTGCGCGCTCGGCTAGCATTTCGATTGAGGGGTAGCGCGAGTCCATTTTATTTTCTCTACTTGGGGTTGCTTTAGAAGCCATCTAAACGGTTTAGGGCTTTAACCCTAACACCGTGTTGGTCTAAAAACCAAACCACCTGTTAAACTTTGGCTGCTGTAAAACACCATTAAAATTATTATGCCCTTGGTGTTGCTTAGGCTCTAGTAGCTGAGTGGTAAATGGGTTAAAGTGATCTGACCAAAATCTGGGTATTTTTATGAACAAAGTTGAAATGATCAGTCACGCCATCGAAGAAGATATTCGCCAGTGCCGATGGTTACCAGGTAATAAGCTACCTGGGCAGTTAAACCTTATGGCGCGTTTTGGTGCGTCTAGAACCTGTCTGCGTGAAGCAATTACTGGGCTAGAGGCTAAAGGACTAATCACCAGCCGCCATGGTTCAGGTTGTTATGTGAATAATTTGTTTGAGGCTCAGTTTGCTGGCCCCATGCTGGGTGTAGAGCGCGATTCGGTTGCGTTGCAGTTGTCTGTTATGGAAATGCGATTAGTGCTGGATGGAGAGGCTGTTCAAAACGCCTGTGAGCGTGCTACTGATGATCAGTTGGCTGCCATAGACTATGAATATAAGCTAATGGCGCAGCGCCGTGGCAATGCCCTTCAGCGTGCAAAAGCAGACTTAAAGTTCCATATGCTCATTGCAGAATCTAGCCATAGCCTTATTGTTGTGTCCATGAGTCAATTATTTTATGCACAGTTTTTTAATGCCATTTATGGCTCTTTATATAGTGTTGCAGGGCGCGATTTAACCTTGTCTGGCGAAGTTTCATTAGCGATTAATGCACAACATCATGCTATTTATGAAGCGCTCATGGTACGTGATGGCGAGGCAGCAAAAGCAGCAGCTCAGGCGCATATTCGTTACTCAATGTCTGTGTTGGAAGGTAGAGCCTAGTTTAACCTTGCTGAGGTGGGTTAGGATTGCCGGAAAGGCTTGAAAAGGTTGTTCTTAAAGTTGAATGCAGGTAAAATTAGCGCCTCATTTTTTCACGCTATTGTTGCGGCTGTTTGATGCAGCGTTAATTGTAACAGCGTTTTATCCCAAGTGGCCTTTGGTAGGGGCCACCACTGAGCAAGGAAACTTCATGCCGGTAATTACTCTTCCTGATGGCAGTCAGCGTTTATTTGACGCGCCTGTATCAATCTATGACGTTGCTTTTGACATTGGCCCAGGGCTTGCTAAAGCTGCTGTAGCTGGCAAGGTGTTGGGCGAGTTAGTTGATACCAGTTATGTCATTACTGAAGATGCCGCCCTTGCTATTGTGACTTCAAAGGATGAAGAAGGGCTTGAAGTGATTCGTCATTCCTGTGCGCACATGATGGCCCAAGCAGTACAGGATGAGTTTCCTGGCGCTCAGGTCACCATTGGCCCAGTTATTGAAGATGGTTTTTTCTATGACTTCGCTTATGAGCGCCCGCTTACCCCAGAAGATTTAATTAAAATTGAAGCTCGTATGAAAGCTTTGACTAAAGAAAACCTTAAAGTTGAGCGCCGCATTATGAGCCGCGCTGATGCTGTTGAATTTTTCAAAGACCTTGGTGAAGGCTACAAAGTAGAGATTATTGACGGCATTCCTGGCGAAGAAGATCTTTCTTTTTACAGTCAAGGTGGCTTTACCGACTTATGCCGTGGCCCTCATGTGCCCTCTACTGGCCATATCAAGTCGTTTAAGCTTATGAAAGTTGCTGGCGCATACTGGCGGGGGGATTCTAACAATGCCATGTTAACGCGTGTTTACGGCACAGCGTGGGCAGACAAAAAAGACCTTAAAGCTTATTTGCACCGCTTAGAAGAAGCAGAAAAACGCGATCACCGTAAGCTAGGTAAAAAACTAGATTTATTCCACACCCAAGAAGAAGCCCCGGGTATGGTATTTTGGCATCCCAACGGCTGGACTATCTACCAAGTGGTTGAGCGTTACATGCGTGAGCGTCAGATTGAGGGTGGCTACCAAGAGGTAAAAACGCCACAAGTGGTTGATCGTAGCCTTTGGGAGCGTTCTGGTCATTGGGATAAGTTTTCTGAGATGATGTTCACCACGTCTTCTGAAAACCGTGACTATGCAGTTAAGCCAATGAACTGCCCCTGTCATATACAGATTTTTAATCAAGGGTTGAAGAGCTACAAAGAGTTACCAATTCGCATGGCCGAGTTTGGCTCATGTCATCGCAATGAACCTTCTGGCACGTTGCATGGCATTATGCGGGTTCGTGCCTTTACTCAAGACGATGGCCACATTTTCTGTTCTGAAAGCCAGATGCAAGATGAAGTGGCTCGATTTATTGACTTTTTGTACGACGTCTACCAAGACTTTGGCTTTGACGATGTCATTTTAAAGTTGTCCACTCGCCCAGAGCAGCGTGTTGGTGCTGATGAAGTTTGGGATCGTGCGGAGGCTGCTTTAGAAGAAGCACTTAATGCTAAACAACTGCCCTTTGATATTTTGCCAGGTGAAGGTGCTTTTTATGGTCCTAAGATTGAATTTTCTTTGAAGGATTGCCTTGGCCGAGTTTGGCAGTGTGGCACTATTCAGGTAGACTTTTCTATGCCAGGTCGTCTTGATGCGCAGTTTGTAAACGAAGCAGGTGATCGTGAAGTTCCAGTGATGTTGCATCGGGCAACTTTGGGTTCATTTGAGCGTTTTTTAGGTATTTTGATCGAAAACTTCGCTGGTGCTATGCCGCCTTGGTTAGCACCCAAACAAGTGTCAATTTTGAATATTACGGACAAACAGGCACCTTTTTGCAAAGAAGTTGCAGAAAAGTTAACAAAAATGGGTTTTAGGGCCTCTGCGGACTTGAGAAACGAAAAGGTAGGCTTTAAAATCCGCGAGCATACAATTCTTAAAGTTCCTTATTTGCTAGTTATTGGTGATAAGGAAGTTGAAACTCAATCTGTCACTGTACGAACTCGTACGGGTGAAGATTTGGGTAATATGAGCCTAGAATCGTTTGCCGATCTGCTTAATGCAGATATCGCCAAACTAGGCCGCACTGAAACGTAAATATACGTTTCAAATTATGAATTAACGGAGATACCGAAATTAAACGGGAATATACTAAGGGCAAAGCAAAACGCCCAACAATTAACGAACATATTGAAGCGATAGAATGTCGCCTCATCGGTGCCGATGGCGAACAAGTCGGTATTGTTACTGTAGCTGAAGCACTGGTAATGGCAGAAGCAGCCAAGCTAGACCTAGTTCAGATTGCAGCCGATGCTGAGCCTGTGGTCTGTAAGATTATGGACTACGGCAAACAAGTGTTTGAAGTGAAAAAACAAAAAGCGGCTGCTAAAAAGAAGCAAAAGCAGACGCAAGTGAAAGAAATCAAGTTCCGTCCAGGGACTGATGTAGGAGATTATCAGGTAAAACTACGCAACCTGATCCGTTTCCTAGAGAATGGTGACAAGACGAAAGTAACCTTGCGTTACCGTGGTCGTGAGATGGCACACCAAGAATTGGGTATGGAATTACTCAAGCGTGTAGAGGTCGATTTGGCCGAATACGCTGGAGTAGAGCAATATCCGAAGATGGAAGGCCGTCAATTGACTATGGTTTTGGCACCAAAGAAAAGAAAGTAGCCGTTAAACGTTACAATCGGGAGACCACTTAAGGGTTTAGGTTCTTAAATGCGTCTTCATTAACAATCAACGAATGCGTGGAGTAAATGTAATGCCTAAGATGAAATCTTGCAGCGGCGCTGCAAAACGATTCAAGAAAACTGCTAACGGCTTTAAACACCGTCAGTCCTTCACCAGTCATATTTTGACCAAAAAGAGTACCAA
>Ga0209071_1000028_pt1 | contig 96631 bp, 86 predicted proteins | sample CoawatmetaG10DNA_2_FD_187513 | JGI IMG/M metagenome (GOLD analysis project Ga0209071, IMG submission 187513) | Marine microbial communities from the West Antarctic Peninsula - Coastal water metaG108-DNA (SPAdes) (version 2) | ecosystem: Environmental > Aquatic > Marine > Coastal ... | reverse complement strand
GCGAGAGCTTCATCTCCAGGCGCTCGGCAGAGAGCTGGATGGGCGTGAGCGGATTCTTGATCTCGTGCGCGAGGCGCCGCGCGACCTCCCCCCACGCCACCGAGCGCTGCGCCGAGATCACGTCGGAGATATCGTCGAACACCACCACATAGCCGCGCTCGGTGCCGTGCGCGCCCACTGAAGGGCCGGGCAGGCGCGTGCCGCGCACCAGCAGCGTGAGCGGCTCGTCTTCGTCTTCGAGCGGAATTTCGACCTGCTTCTGCCAGTGGGCCACTGCGCCGCCGGCAGCCGTGCTGGCGTCTTGTTCGGCAAAGGCCTGTTCGACCACCGGCGCGAAGGCGGCCACCGGCGTGATGCTGGTCAGCGCCTGCCCGACCCACGCGCCGAAGGGCTGTTTGAAGATGCGCTCGGCACCCGGGTTGGCGGTCAGCAGCACGAAGCGATGGTCGAACACGAAGACGCCCGCAGTCAGGTTGGTCAGCACGCTCTCAAGATAGGCCTTCGATTGCTCGAGTGCCGCGCGATTCTGCTCGACGGCGCGGCGCGCGTCGGCCAACTGCCGCGTCATCTGGTTGAACTGCTGGGTGAGTACACCCAGTTCATCACGCGTATGCAGTTCCCGCTTGGGGGAGAGATCGCCCTCGGCCACTTCGCGCGTGCCTTGGAGCAGCATTAGCAGTGGCCGTGCCAGCTGCGCGCCGAGCAGCAGCGCGAGCATCACCGCGATGAACACCGCCAGGAACAGCGTGAGCGTGAGCGTGCCGATGTACATCTTTCGCAGACCGGTGCGGCCGAGCGCTTTCTCCTGATATTCCTGGTACGCGCGCTGGACAGCGTCTGCATTGCGGGCAAGCGCCTGCGGCACCGGCTGCACGAGCTGCAGGAAGCGTTCTTCGCGGCCGCTCTCTCCAATCAGGCCGAAGCCACGCGAGGTGCTGCTGCCATCTTCCGGCCGGCGGTCTGCGAGCAAACCGGTGCCGGCCCATTTGCGTGCCGGCGTGCTCAGCCCGAGGCTCGGTTCTTCGCGCGATGACGTACCCAGCGCCACCACGACATGCAGTTGGTACAGATCGCTGCGGCGGCTGCCGTTGCGCGCGGCCGGGGCCGAAGCGGCGGGCGCGGAGGCGCTATCGGTTTCCGTATCGCTGCCGCCCTCCAGGCTGGCATAGCCGCCCGGCGCGCGGGCCTGCTCCAGCACGGCCTGGTCGGGCAGGTTTGGCACCAGCGTGTCATAAGTGTTTGACGCCGTGGCGATCACGCGCCCGCTGGCCGTGAAGATGGTCGCCTCCTGCACGCCAAACTGCTCGCGCAATCGATTGAGCGTGATGGCCGTGGCCGACGCGGACCCGTCGCCTACCTGCTCGGCGATCAGGCGTCCCTTGTTCTGCAGATCGGCCAGCGCCGTGTCCATGGTGGACCGCCCGAGGTTCAGGCCGGCCTCCAGCGCCGACTCGACCTTCACGTCGAACCACGACTCGATACTGCGCGACACGAACTGCAGCGACACCAGATAGATCAGCACGCCGGGCAGGACGCCCACCACGCCAAAGAACACCGCCAGCTTGGTCATCAGCCGCGTGCCGAACTTGCCGCGCCGCGCGCGCAGCGCGAGCGCCAGCATCAGCCCGCCGATGATCACCACCAGCAGCACCCCGATGACGAGGTTGACCTTGTAGAGCAGCGTGAAATACCGGTCGAAGAATTCTGTGTTGGCCGATGCGGCGGCCAGCAGCCCCACCAGCACGATCGCCAGAAAGACGATGGTGCCCGCCACCACCTGATAGAGCAGCCGCTTGTAGCTGCGATCGAAGATCATTTGGCGGGCGCCAGCAACGTGCCTGCGCTGGACGGGCCGGCGCTCATCCCCCAGCCCGGATTGGGCGACAGACCGGACGAGCCGGAAGCCGGCGGCGTGGAAGCCGGTGCGCTGGGCGGTGGCGCAGCGGGCGCGGGCGACGGGGCCGGCGGAGGCTCGTTCGGCACCAGCAGGTTGAAGCGCTTCCACTCGGAGCTGAGATTCCAGTCGCGCGTATTGACTGCGTTGATCTGGAACGGCTTGGGCAGCTGCGTCACGTCCAGGCGCATGCGCACTTCGGCCTGCACGGTTTCGCCGGCCTTGACGGCGCGCTGCTCGAACACACGCCAGCCGCGCACGTGCTGCATGAAGTCGACGGCGTCTTTCAGTCGCGAGAATGGCACCTGCAGGCCGCCGGTCGACACGCGGTACTGGCGTGTGAGCGGGTGATACGACAGCCGCACCACGCGCGTGGCGCTGATGGCGTGATCGTCAAACCAATACCAGCGTGGGCGGATCAGTTCGAATTCGACCAGGAAGTAGAGCGCGATGCCCTTGTTCACCGCGTCTTCGAGGTTGCTGGGCAGGTCGAAATCGAAATCGGCCGACAGGTTCCAGCCGCCGTCGGCGTATTCGAGCTGTGCCCGGTTGATTTCGATGGACTGTGCAGGCGCCGCGAGCGGCCACCAAAGCAGCATGCCCAATGCGACCAGCGCGACCAGCCGTTGCAGAATCTGCCGGAACCGGGTTTGCAGCAGCCGGATCGATGGGCGAAGGATGACAGTCACAACGGTCGGTGCATCAAGGCCGTTTCTGGAAAACCGCGTAAAAGAAGCCGTCGTGATCGAGCGGCAAGGGCGACGCGCCGGCCGCGAACCCGCTGGTCTGCGCCGCGTCGGGCGAGACCGGCAGCAACTGGCCGGGCGCGTGCAATCGTATCGCATCTTCCAGATGGCGTTCAAACCATTGGGCCTGGTCTTCGCCTTCCGTCGGAAAAATCGAACAGGTGACATAAACCAGCTTGCCACCGGGCTTCAGGCATGCCCAGAGGGCGCGGACGATGTCCCGCTGCAGTCCGGCCAGTGCCTTCAGGTCGGCCGGGCGGCGCAGCCAGCGGATGTCCGGATGGCGCCGCACGATCCCAGCGGCCGAACACGGCACATCGGCCAGGATGCGGTCGAACGGTCGGCCGTCCCACCAGGTGTCGGGTTTGGCCGCATCGCCCACGCAAATGGTCGCGGACTGGTTCAAGCGGGCGAGGTTCTCGTGGATGCGCACGGCGCGTGCGGCATCCGATTCAAGCGCCGTCACATCCAGGCCGTCGGCCAGCTCCAGCAGATGGCCGGTCTTGCCGCCGGGCGCGGCACAGGCATCGAGCACGCGCTGGCCGGGTGCCACGTCCAGCAACGTTGCAGCCAGTTGCGCCCCGGCGTCCTGCACGGAGACAGCGCCGTCGGCAAAGCCCGGCAGTTCGGAAACGGGCACCGCGCGCGCAAGGCGTACGGCCTGCTCGCCGATGCGCTCGGCATCGATGCCGGCTTCGGCCAGGCTTGCGAGATACGCGTCGACGGCAATGCGGCGCGGGTTCACGCGCAGCACCATCGGCGGGCGGCGGTTGCCGGCGGCCAGGATGGTTTGCCATGTGTCGGGATACGCGCTGCGTACGGCGTCGATCCACCACGTCGGGTAGTTGGTGGCGGCGGAAGGATCCGCCTGCATATCCGCGACCAGCGCCTGTTGCTCGCGCAGGAAGCGGCGCAGCACGCCGTTGATCATGCCCTTGCCGTGCGACAGCTTCGGATCAGCGGAGGCGGCCGTGACGGTCTGGTCGACGACGGTGAACGGCGCGTACGGCAGCGGGTCGTCCAGCAATTGCGCGAGCGCCACGCGCAGGAGATTGGCGGCGCCTTCGGCGGGCGGGCGCGGGATCAGCGTGCGGATCAGCCAGTCGGTGCTGCCGAGCCAGCGCGTGGCGCGGTAGGCAAGATCCTGCACGGCGCCGCGCACCGGTGCGGGCTGGCCCTGGCAGACGGCATCGATGGCCTGCGGCAATGCTGTGCCCTGCCGCAGCTTGCCCAGGGCGGCGGCGGCAAGCGACAAGGCGTGGGCGAGGGAATCGGGCGGCAGGCGCATCGGGCAGCAGGAAATCAGGCGGACAAAATGCAACGAGCCCGCGATGGGCGGGCTCGTGCGGACTGCGGAAGTATAAAGGAAGCGCCCCGTCGGGCTGCCGCTTTTACGCGGGATATTGCCCCGTCTGCGCCATCTGCATCAGGCGCGCGATGCGCTCTTCCGTGGCCGGGTGCGTGCTGAACAGGTTGGCCAGGCCGCCGCCATGCAGCGGGTTCATGATCATCATTTGCGCGGTGGCGGGGTGAGCCTCGGCAGCGGCAAACGGAATGCCGGCCGCATAGCGGTGGATCTTGTCCAGCGCTGAGGCCAGCGCCTGCGGGTCGCCGCTGATGATCGCGCCCCCGCGGTCGGCTTCGAACTCGCGTGCGCGGGAAATCGCCATCTGGATAAGTGACGCCGCCAGCGGCGCGAGGATCGCCACCGCAATCCCGGCCATCGGGTTGGCGGGGCGGCCTTCACTGTCGCGTCCGCCGAAGAACACGGCAAAGTTCGCCAGCGCCGAGATTGCACCGGCCATGGTCGCCGAGATGGTCGAGATCAGGATGTCGCGGTGCTGCACATGTGCCAGCTCGTGGGCCATCACGCCACGCAGTTCACGCTCCGACAGGATGTTGAGGATGCCAGTCGTGGCCGCCACGGCGGCGTGCTCGGGGTTGCGGCCGGTGGCGAAGGCGTTGGGCTGGGCTTCGTCGATGAGATAGACGCGCGGCATGGGCAGGCCGGCGCGGCCGGCAAGCTCCTGCACCATCCGATAGAACTGCGGCGCGCTGGTCTCGTTGACTTCCTGCGCGTTGTACATGCGCAGCACCATCTTGTCGGAGAACCAGTACGAGAAGAAATTCATGCCCAGCGCGAACAGCAGCGCCAGCATCATCCCGCTGCGTCCGCCGATCATGCCGCCGATGACGATGAACAGCGCGGTAATCGCTGCCATCAACATGAAGGTCTTGATCCAGTTGAACATGGGGGCTTGGCTCCTGTAAGTCTCGGGTTTTACGAGCTCGTTAGATTGCGATAATCGCTGGAAATTCAAGGATTTGCGCGAGAGTTGCGCGATATTTCGCCGCAGATGATGCTTGACGCATCAACGGGTGGTGAACGCCAACCGCGCACCAAGCCCAATGAACGCCGTGCCGACCACGCGATCGAGCCAGCGTTTGATCCCCGGCTTGCCCGCCACGCGGCGCGTGACGCTCGCGGCGACCCACGCCACAAGGCTGTTCCAGATCGTCGACATGACGATGAACACCGCCCCCAATGCCAGGAACGCCAGCGCCTTGTGGGCGGCGTGCGGATCGACGAACTGCGGGAAGAACGACAGGAAGAATAGCACGACCTTCGGGTTCAACACATTGGTGAGGAACCCCTGCATGAACAACGACTTGAGTGGACGCACGCGCTTGGCGGCAGGCGTCTCCGCTTGTTCGACCGTGGCGTCATCACGTTCAGGCGGCGCCAGCAGCATGCGGCCGCCCAGATAGATCAGGTACGCCGCACCCACCACCTTGATGACCGTGAACGCCACGGTGGACGCGGCCAGCAGCGCCGTCAGCCCGAACGCGACCGCCAGCACGTGCACGCAGCAGCCCGCCGATACCCCCAGCGACGACAGCAGCCCCGCCGTGCGTCCTTGCGAGACGCTCCGCCCGACGATATAGGCCGTGTCGGGCCCCGGCGTCACATTCAGCAGAAACACGGCCAGCATGAAGAGCGGCAGATTGACGATGCCCAGCGCGGTCATGGCGAAATCCCCTTCTATATAGATGGCGTGATTAGCCGCGCGATGCGAAGCGCTGGCCGGGCTGGATCGCGAGGCCTTGCAGGAATTCGCGTGCGGGCAGGCGCTTGCCGCCTGGCTTTTGCAGTTGCGTCACGCGTAGCGCGCCGGCGCCGCAGGCGATGGTGACGCCCTCGGCATTGGCGGCGAGTACCGTGCCGGGTTCCGCCTCAGCCGGGCGATCGGCCAGCGCCTCCGCCTGCCAGAACTTGATCGCCACGCCATCCAGCGCGGCCGATGCGCCAGGAAACGGATTGAACGCATGCACCTGGCGCAGCAGCGCGGCGGCGTGGCGCGACCAGTCGAGCGCGGCTTCGTCCTTGGCGATCTTCTCCGCGTACGTGATGCCTTCGGCCGGCTGCGGCGTGGCGTGGAGCTTGCCGTACTGCGCCAGCTTGGCGAGCGCCTCAACCACCATGCGTCCGCCGAGCGCGGCCAGCGTGTCGTGCAGCGTGCCGGTCGTGTCGGTCAGGCCGATGGGCACGCGCTCCATGGCGATCATGTCGCCGGTGTCCAGACCCGCATCCATCTGCATGAGCGTGATGCCCGATTCGGCGTCGCCCGCTTCGATTGCACGGTGGATGGGCGCGGCGCCACGCCAGCGCGGCAGCAGCGACGCGTGGATGTTGATGCAGCCAAAGCGCGGCAGGTCGAGCACTTCCTGCGGCAGGATCAGGCCGTAGGCTGCGACGACCATCACGTCAGGACGCTGGGCGGCCAGGGCGTCGATGACTTCCGCGGCTTCTTGCGGATATTTGCCTGCGCGGCGCAGCGACGGCGGCTGCAGGATCGGCGCGAACCCATGCGTGACGGCGTACTGCTTGACGGGGCTTGCCTGCAATTGCATGCCGCGTCCGGCTGGACGATCTGGCTGACTCAGCACGGCAACGACGGGAAAGCCGGCCTGGTGGATCGCCGCCAGGGCAATCTGCGCAAATTCAGGCGTGCCGGCAAACGCTACGCGAAGGGTGGACGTCATGGATGGGAAACGGAAAACGAGGGGAAGCGCGCTACACGACAGCGTAGCGCATTGGCCTAACGACGGCCGCGATACGGGGTGTCGGCCAGCGGCACGATGGGCTCGGGCGATGGCAATGCCTCCGGCCCCCCATTGCCGCGCCGCTGGAACAGCGAGAAGGTTTCGTTGGTGTCGCCCGGACGGCTGCCGCGCCAGACCATTTCCCAATTGTCGCCGTGCGGGCGGCGTCGGGCGTGTTCCGGGCGTTTTTCGAGCACCAGTATCAGGTCGCAGGTGCGCGCGATCGGGTTGGGGCGGTGATCGTCGCCGGCGCCGCTGTGGCCCAGCAGCCATTTGACGGGGCGCACGCCGGTTTCGTAGTGCATCAACGCGCGCTCGCTTTCGCCCATGCCGCGTGTGGCCACGCAGATCTGCGCGGATTGGAGCACCGGCTTGATCGCCTGGAACAGCGGTCGGTAGCTGCGGGCGTCGTCCACCCACGGCATCAGCAGGGTGCCGAGCAGGCCCCACACCATACCCAGGCCTGCCGCCCATGCGACCACGCCTGAGCGCGCGGGCCGCAGCCACACGCAGATGGCCCACAGCGCCGTGATTGCCCCTGCCGCCAATACGGCACACGGGTGGACCAGCATGTCATACGGCAATGGCAGCACGCGGCCCAGCATCTTGGCCAGCCAGCCCGGCAGTAGCTGCCCGCCGCTGGTAACGAGCGCGCCCCACACGGCCCAGACCACCAGCCCGAGCACACCAAACAACGTTACCGCTGCGCCCCATGCACGTGCGCGCCATGCGGGCGCAATCAGCAGCAGCATCGGCGCGCCCAGCACGGCCAGCGCCGGTTGCAGCGGCATCAAGTAAACATCGCGCAGGACGGCCGAGCGCAGCACCACGGCAATCGTCGCCAGCACGAACAGCGAAACGACAAGGTGCCCCTGATACGGCAGCAGCCACGCCGTGCGCGCGCCGCGTCCGCGTTGCCGCGCGAGCTTGTATAGCGACACGCCCAGCACGGCCACCGCCGGCCACACAGCGGGCGTGCCGGTCAGGAAGATCGATCGGATGGTGGTCGTCAGCGACCCTTTTTCGCCGCCCAGATGCGAGAAGCCGAAGAAGCGGCCCAGGTTGTTGACCCAGAACCATTCGATAAACAGGTCGGGCGATTCGTGCCAGAAGATGGCTGGCCAGATCGCCAGCCACGGAAGGGCCACCAGCAGCGAAAGTCCAAAGAAGCGCCAAGCCTGGCGGTTCCTGAAATCCGGCAATAGCGCGATTGCCGCCAGCAGGGTGATCGCGAACAAGCCCGGCACGAGCACGCCCTTGCCCAGGAAGGCCACACCGATGCCCGTGCCGAACCACAGCGCGGGGCGCAGGACGTCGACGCCCGTCGCGCCTCCGGTCTCGCTCTCTTTGACGAAGCGGACGAGGCCATAGAGGGCGATCGCAGTGCCAGCCAGTTGCGGGACATCGGCAATGAACTTGTGGACGTGCTCGACCAGCCCGATGCAGCCGGCAAACAGAAGCAGCGCGCCCAGCGCATAGTCGCGCAGCGCAGCACCGCCAGCGTCGAGACCGGCTTCGCGGCGTGCCGACAGCGTCAGCCCTGGACGTCCGCGCGCCAGATCTGCGCCGACGCGCAAGCGCCAGTCGCGCGCCTCGCTGCGCAGCAGGCGCGCCGTGCGCGAGACCGCCCAGCACGTCAGCGCCATCCAGAACAGCACCGCCACGCGCACGGCTTCGTGCGGCGGCAGATCGGGCAGCGCCAGCGCGGCCAGCGCGCCAGTCCAGTACATCAGCGGGGGTTTTTCGACGAACGGCTCGAAGGCGACATTGGGGATGACCCAGTCGCCGCGCTCGATGATGTTGATGACGATGCCGAAGGAATACGGCTCGTCGGCCTTCCATGGCGCGCGCCAGAACGTGCCGGCAACAAAATACGCGCACAGCATCAGCACGACGACGGCGCGCCAATGCCGCACAAGCAGCGCCGACACCCTGCGCGGGCTGGCAGCGGTGCCTGCTTCAGCGGGGGGTATCGGCATCAGCGGGTGGGAGCGGGTGCGCGCATCGGCGTCGGCAGGCATCAGGGCGCGTTCAACGCTGGGGTGCAGCGTCGCGTTGATGCTTCTTGAGCTTTGAGCGGATACGCGTCTGCTTGAGCGGCGAGAGGTATTCAACGAAGACCTTGCCCATCAGATGATCCATCTCGTGCTGGATGCAGACGGCCAGCAGGTCGTCGGCTTCCAGTTCGAACGTTTCGCCCTTCTCGTTCAGTGCGCGCACGCGCACACGGGCCGGCCGGTCGACCTTGTCATAGATATCAGGCACCGACAGGCAGCCTTCGTCCCAGACCTTGTGCTCGTCACTTGCCCAGAGGATCTCCGGGTTGATGAACACGCGCAGCTCGTCTCGCGACTCGGACACGTCGATGGTGATCACGCGCTCGTGCACGTCGACCTGCGTGGCGGCCAGGCCCACTCCGGGTGCCTCATACATGGTCTCGGCCATATCGGCGACGAGTTTGCGGATGCGGTCATCCACAACGGCAACCGGCTTGGCGACTTTGTGCAGCCTCGGGTCAGGGTATTGCAGGATATTCAGTAGGGCCATGATGCTTGGCAACAACGGTTGCTGAAGGCCACGCTAACGAGGGGTTGCCTTCAATTGCGATCGCCTGGAATGTCATGCAGAATCGGGGGCGCTATCCGCCACATGGCTTAGGAAAAAGCCTGACGAATGTTGGATGCCATACCCCTCTTGCTGCAGCGCAGAACTGCGTACAGCCGCGGCGGTGAGGCGTCGAACAGGCACGCGGACCACCCGCCGATTCTTCATAGAATAATGCGCCATCGTAACACACCGATGCACTCTCAGCCCGCCATGCAAACAGCCACGAAAGCGCGCCAGCCTTACGTTTGCGCCCTATCGGCGCTTGCCGCGGCAGCGCTTTTCTGCATGGGCACCGCCCACGCCGCCGAGCGCACTGTGACGCCGGCGCAACAGGCGCAGGCTGTGACCGCTGCTCAAGCGGGCATCCCTGAGGCCGAACTGTCCGCCACCGCGCCAGCGCAGTACACCGTGCGCCGTGGTGACACGCTCTGGGCGATCTCGGGCAAGTACCTGAAGCGGCCTTATCGCTGGCCCGAGCTGTGGGGCATGAACCGCGAGCAGATCCGCAACCCGCATCTGATCTACCCGGGCCAGATCCTGTATCTGCATCACGCGAATGGCCGCGCATGGCTGTCGAGTTCCCCGGCATCGGCGGATGGCAGCACGGTGCGCCTGTCGCCGCATACCCGCGTGTCGGGGCAGGACGGTGACGCCATCTCCAGCATTCCCGCGGCCGCCATCGAGCCGTTCCTGACCCAGCCGATCGTGGTGGATGAAGACACGCTGGCCACGCCGGCGCGCATCTTTTCGCTGCCTGAAGGCCGCGTTTATCTTGGCAAGGGCGAGAACGCCTATGCCCGCGGCCTGCCGCAGGGCGAAGGCGGCCAGGCCGGTACCGAATGGCAGGCGTATCGCCCAGTCCGTCCGCTCAAGGATCCGGTGACGGGCAACGTGCTCGGCTATGAAGCCGACTTCCTCGGTACGCTGCGCGTGGTGCGCGCGGCGACCGGTCCGCAGGCGGTGACCAAGATGGAAGTGCTGTCGTCCAAGGAAGAAATGGGCGTCGGCTCGCAACTGATGCCATTGCCCCCGCGCGTGCCGGTGCGCTATGTGCCGCATGCGCCGGAAGGCGACATGCACGGCGCGGTCGCCAAGGTGACCGGCGGCGTACGCTTTGGCGGTACCGACCAGGTGGTTGTGCTGAACATCGGCAGCCAGCAGGGGCTGGAGCCGGGTCACGTGCTGTCGCTGGCACGCGCCGGCGCCGTCGTGAAGGACGCGACGGCCGGCAACGAAGCCGTGCAGCTGCCCGCAGAGCGCTATGGCCTGGCCTTCGTGTTCCGCGTGTTCCCGCACGTGGCCTATGCGCTGGTGACGGACGCGTCGAACGCCGTGGAAGTGGGCGACAGTGTCAGCAACCCGATGTCGCAGCAACCTTGAACTACGCGCTACCGCAGTCCTCGATTTGACCGATGCCTCCCAGGCCGCGGCACCCGCCGCGGCCGATTCCACCGCTTCCCTCTCCTGCACGCGCGATCCGGCTGAACTGGCCGCGTGGCTGCGTCTGACTGAAACCCCCGGCGTTGGGCCCGTTGCCGCGCGGCAGTTGCTGGCGGCTTTCGGGTTGCCGCAAGACATCTTCGCCCAGCCATATGCCGCGCTCGCCAAGGTGCTCCCGGAGCGGCAAGCGCGCGCAGTGCTCGCCGAGCCCGACGGCACGCTCGCGGCGCTGATCGAGCGCACCGTCGCCTGGGTGAACGAGCCGGGCAACGCCATTTTCACGCTGGCCGATCGCGGCTACCCGCCCCGCCTGCTCGAACTGCCGGACCCGCCGACCCTCCTGTACACCAAGGGCGACGCCTCCCTGCTGCGCGCCGCCGCGGTGGGTGTGGTGGGCGCGCGCAGCGCCACGGCGGCCGGTATCGACAACGCCCGGGCGTTTTCCCAGGCGCTGTCGGCGGCGAGCGTGACCGTCGTGTCGGGCCTGGCGCTCGGCATCGATGCGGCCGCGCATGAGGGCGCGCTGGCCGGCCCGGGAAGCACCATCGCAGTCGTGGGGACAGGGCTGGATATTGTTTACCCGGCCCGCAACCGGGTGCTGGCGCATCGCATTGCCGAGGCTGGCGTCATCATCTCCGAATACCCGCTCGGCATGGGCGCACGTGCCGAGAACTTCCCGCGCCGCAATCGACTGATCTCCGGCTTGGCGCGCGGGCTGCTGGTGGTGGAAGCGGCTGCGCAGTCCGGCTCGCTGATCACGGCGCGGCTGGCGGCCGAGCAGGGGCGCGATGTGTTTGCGATTCCCGGGTCGATCCATTCGCCGTTGGCCAAGGGCTGCCACCTGCTGATCAAGCAGGGCGCCAAGCTGGTGGAAACCGCCGCCGATATCCTCGACGAACTCGGCTGGGGGCGTGCTGCAGCGCCGGCCAAACGTGCGACGCGTACGGCTACGGTCCAGCCACCTGAGGCTGCGCCGGCCCCCGCCCGCGCGGCGCCGAGTGCCGCTGAAACGGCGCTACTCGACGCGCTCGGCTTTGATCCCGTCGATCTGGATACCTTGTGTGAGCGCACCGGGCAGGCAGCGGCCGCGCTCTCCGCACAGCTCCTGGCGTTGGAGCTTGATAGCCGCGTCGAGCGTCAGCCCGGCGGGCGCTTCCTGCGGCTTCCGTAAAAGCGTGCCTACAATAGGCGCGGCCCCTTCGCCACGCCGCTTATCGTTCAGCCCCGTTTTTCATGCCATTGCTCTCGCCCGACTCCGACGCCGCTGCGCTCCACGCGGGCATTCGCTCCGGGCAACTGCTGGTCGCGTGCCTGTGCGCAGAGTGGTGCGGCACGTGCCGCAGCTATCGCACGACCTTCACTGAGCTGGCGCAGCGGCATCCGGAGTGCTGCTTCGTCTGGGTCGATGTGGAAGACCATGCCGACGCGCTGGGCGATTTCGACGTGGAAAACTTTCCGACCCTGCTGGTGCAGCGAGGGAGCGATGTGTTGTTTTTCGGCCCGGTCCTGCCTCACGCGGGCGTTGTTGAAGGATTGATTTCGCGTGATCTGGGCGTTGCTCCCGCGGTACCGGCGGCCCCGGACTTGCGAGGCTGGCTGTTGGAATCGACGTGATTCCAAGTCTTGACAGGGCGGAGCGCCGCATGCGCCACTCTATTGCGCCTGAAAAGGAACCGCGCTTATGATTGGCGGCCAAATTTGGGCCGGCCGAACATGAAGGACGCCCAAATGGGCGCGCTGACAAGCGTCGCCGGCACTTGAAGTCGGCAGGCGTTGCCATAAGACTCTAAAAAAACACGCGAACGGTCGTTATAGAAAAGCGACTTCTTCTTTACCCGATCACTTGCGATCGCCAGGATCCGCTCACATGTCCAAGGCTCTCATCATTGCCGAAAAACCGTCGGTCGCCGCTGATATCGCGCGCGCGCTGGGTGGCTTCACCAAGCACGACGAGTACTTTGAGAGCGACGACTACGTCCTCTCCTCGGCGGTTGGCCACCTGGTCGAGATTGCCGCGCCGGATGAATACGAGGTCAAACGCGGCAAATGGAGCTTCGCGCATCTGCCCGTGATCCCGCCGCACTTTGATCTGCGCCCGATCGCCAAGTCCGAGTCGCGCCTGAAGGTGCTGACGCGCCTGATCAAGCGCAAGGACGTGACCAGTCTGATCAACGCATGTGACGCGGGGCGCGAAGGCGAGTTGATCTTCCGCCTGATCGCGCAACATGCAAACACCAAGCTGCCGGTAAAGCGACTGTGGCTCCAGTCGATGACGCCGCAATCCATCCGTGATGGCTTTGGCAAGCTGCGCAGCAACGAAGACATGATGCCGCTAGCGGACGCCGCGCGCTGCCGTTCCGAGGCCGATTGGCTCGTCGGTATCAACGGCACGCGCGCCATGACGGCGTTCAACAGCAAGGGCGGCGGCTTCTTCCTGACCACCGTGGGCCGCGTGCAAACGCCCACGTTGTCGATCGTGGTGGAGCGCGAAGAGAAGATCAAACGCTTCGTGCCGCGCGATTACTGGGAAGTGCGCGCCGAGTTCATCGCCGCGGCCGGCCTGTACGAAGGCCGCTGGTTCGACCCGAAGTTCAAGAAGAACGAGTTCGATCCAGAGCAACGCGATTCGCGTCTGTGGAGCGAGGCCGAGGCCAAGAGCATCGTTGCCGCGTGCCGCGACAAGCCGGGCTCGGTGACGGAAGAATCGAAGCCGTCGACGCAGATGTCGCCGGCGCTGTTCGACCTGACCAGCCTGCAGCGCGAGGCCAACGGCCGCTTCGGCTTCTCGGCCAAGAACACGCTGGGCCTGGCGCAGGCGCTGTATGAAAAGCACAAGGTGCTGACCTACCCGCGTACCGATTCGCGCGCGCTGCCCGAAGACTACCTGGGCACGGTCAAGCAGACGCTGGACATGCTGGGCGAAAGCTCGCCCAACTATCTGACGCATGCGAAGAAGATCCTGGCCAACCAGTGGGTCAAGCCGAACAAGCGGATCTTCGACAACAGCAAGATCAGCGATCACTTCGCCATCATCCCGACGCTGCAGGCGCCGAAGAACCTCTCGGAGCCCGAGCAGAAACTGTACGACCTGGTGGTGCGCCGCTTCCTGGCGGTGTTCTTCCCGGCCGCCGAATACCAGGTCACCACGCGGATTACCGAGGTGGCCGGGCATCACTTCAAGACCGAAGGCAAGGTGCTGGTGAATCCGGGCTGGCTGGTCGTGTACGGCCGCGAGGCGCAGGGCGAAGACGCCAACCTCGTGCCGGTCGCCAAGGACGAGAAGGTCAAGACGGACAAGGTCGAGCCGGTCGGCCTGACCACCAAGCCGCCCGCACGCTACAACGAAGCGACGCTGCTGTCGGCCATGGAAGGTGCCGGCAAGCTGGTCGACGACGACGCGCTGCGCGAAGCCATGGCCGGCAAGGGCCTGGGCACGCCAGCGACGCGCGCGGCCATCATCGAAGGTCTGCTGACGGAAAAGTACCTCGTGCGCGAGGGCCGTGAGCTGATCCCGACGGCCAAGGCCTTCCAGCTGATGACGCTGCTGCGCGGCCTGGGCGTGGAAGAACTGACGCAGGCCGAGTTGACCGGCGGCTGGGAGCACAAGCTTTCGCTGATCGAACGCGGTCAGCTGGAGCGCGACGAATTCATGCGCGAGATCGCGCAGATGACGCAGCAGATCGTCAAGCGCGCGAAGGAATACGACAGCGACACCATCCCCGGCGACTACGCGACGCTCTCCACGCCGTGCCCGCAATGCGGCCACGTGGTCAAAGAGAACTACCGCCGCTTCGCCTGCAGCCACTGCGATTTCTCGATCAGCAAGATCCCGGGTGGCCGCCAGTTCGAGCTGGACGAGGTGGAAGAGCTGCTGACCAACAAGACCATCGGCCCGCTGCAGGGCTTCCGCAGCAAGATGGGCCGGCCGTTTGCGGCCATCCTCAAGCTGGCGCAGGAAGACGGTCACTGGAAGATGGAGTTCGACTTCGGCCAGAACGACGAAGACGATGGCGAGCCGGTCGATTTCTCCGGCCAGGAAAGCGTCGGCCACTGCCCGAAGTGCAACGGCAACGTCTACGAGCACGGCCTGAAGTACGTGTGCGAGAACGCCGTGGCGCAGCCCAAGACCTGCGACTTCACCACGGGCAAGATCATCCTGCAGCAGGAGATCAGCCGCGAGCAGTTGGCCAAGCTGCTGACCGAAGGCAAGACGGACCTGCTGACCGGCTTCAAGTCGGCGCGCACAGGGCGCAACTTCAAGGCGTTCCTCGTCAAGCAGCCGGACGGCAAGATCGGCTTCGAATTCGAGCCGCGTGGCGAAGGCAAGGGCAAGCCCGGTGCCAAGACTGCGGCGAAGAAGACGACGGCTGCGGCCAAGACGCCCGCTGCCAAGAAGGCGCCCGCCAAGACCGCAAGCAAGACCGCCGCCAAGAAGACCCCGGCGCGCAAGAAAGCCGCTGAAGCCGAGGCCGACGAGGAAAGCACCAGCGAAACCTGATCGCGGTTTCGCAGGCATCAATGCAAACGGGAGGACACTGTCCTCCCGTTTTGTTTTGGCGATGCGGCTCGGCTTATGCGGCCTCGCTCAGGCCGCGTCCGGCACGCGCCTCGCTGTGCTTGACCTCCATCGCCTGGGCCAGCATGTAGTCGATGAACGTGCGGACCTTCGTCGGCAGGAACTTGCGGCTCGGGTACACCAGCGACAGCGACCGGTGCGGCAACTTGTATTGCGGCAGCACGCGCACCAGTCGTCCGGATTCGAGATCCGGACGCGCCATGTACGACGACAGAATCGCGATGCCCATGTCGGCGAGCACCGCGCGGTGCATCAGTTCGGCATTGCTCGTGACGAGCGAGGGCTGCACCGGCACCGAGATCGACTGGCCGTCGGGCGTGCTCATCTCCCATTCGTGACGCAGTTGCGGATGCCACATGGCGATGACGCGGTGCTCGGCAATATCTTCGGCGCGCTGGGGCGTGGAATGCTGGCGGAGGTAGGCTGGCGTGGCGGCCATGACCATCTCGGCGGAAATCATCCGGCGTGCGACGAGGTGCGAGCCGAGGCCGAGTTCCGAAACCATGATGCCGACGTCACGGCCATCCTCGACGATGTCGATCGGGCGATCGGACAGCGCCACGTCAAACGTTACCTCGGGATAAAGCTGCTGGAAGCGCGCGAGCAGCATCGGCAGCACGTGCAGCCCGAACATGACGGGGGCGACGATGCGCAGGCCACCGACGAGCGCCTGGCTGCGCGAGGTGGCGAGCGATTCGGCCTCGTCAATGTCGAGCAGGATCTGCGCACAGCGCTGCAGGTAGGTTTCGCCCACGTCGGTCAGCGACAGGCTGCGCGTGGTGCGGTTGAGCAGGCGCGTGCCGAGATGCGCCTCAAGATCGGCCACGTACCGCGTGACCACGGCATTGCTCATCGACAGATGCTGGGCCGCCCGGGCGAAGCTGCCAAGCTCCACCACCTTGGAAAACACCCGCATCGACTGCAAACGATCCATTCCTGCCTCTCACATAATTTGTTGTCAAAAATAGAACAAATCTGTCATGACAGCAAATATTTAATATTGTCACACGCAATTCAATGCCTAGCGGCAATCCTGGAATGTGAGCGCACGCTCAGGTCAGAATGTCGGCGGCATTTGTGTTTGGGCTGTTTCCTTGCCGTGGCTGGGTATCCGACTTCTCACCGATTGACGCCGTAGCAGATTTGCGCCGAGACTCTATACCGAACGGTAGATTTTTGTGGGATTCGTCTTGCGCGACGTCATGTTCGGCTCAAATCGTGGGTGGAACAGGGTCTTGCGCAAATCGGTGCGGCGGTGGCCAGACGGCTTCGCCATACTCGAACGATGGATGCCGCGAACCCTGACCCGCATGAGCGCCCCGCATCGAGGGCTGCCATCACGGCCGATGCCTCGCTTTGCGAGGCCGGTGGCCGAGGAGACACCACATGACCATCCAGAACCGCGAACCGGTCAATTATTTGGCGGGCGAAATGCCGCTGCACCGGTATTGCGCCCACCATGCGCAGCAAACGCCCGAGCGCATCGCCCTGTTGTGGTACGGCCGCACGATCTGCTGGCGCGAGCTGGACCAAGCCTCGACGCGGCTGGCAGTGCAGTTGCGGCGCCTGGGCGTGACACGCGGCGATCGCGTTGCGCTGTTTCTGCACAATTGTCCGCAAGCCATCGTGGCGCATCTGGCCACGGCCAAGCTGGGCGGCATCGTTGTGCCGTGCGGGCCGCTGTCGCGCCAACACGAGCTGCGCGACCAACTGGCCGATTCTGGCGCCAAGATTCTGGTGGCCGCGGCAGACCTGATGCCGATCGTCGAGGCCGCCCGACTTGGCACGTCGGTCACGACCGTCATTACTACGCGCTATGCCGATCTGCAGCCCTCGCAGCCGGCGTGTCGTAAGGCGCTGGCCGTGCCGCCCGAGCTGATTGCCGCCGATGCCTCGTCCGCGCCGCCACTCAAGAACAAGCCGGGCGCCGCGCAGCTTGACCTGATGCAGCTGATGGCCGAACCGGTGGATGTGGCCGAGCGCAACGCGGTGGCGGCTATCGAGGTGAGCCTGGACGACGTTGCGCTGATGGTCTACACGTCGGGCACCACCGGCCGCCCGAAGGGCGCCATGCTCACGCACCGCAACGCACTGTACAAGACCGCCGTCACGGTGCAGGTCAGCGGCATCCATGCCGCGGACGTGATGCTGGCGGTGGCGCCGCTGTCTCACATCGCCGGCATGCTGATGGGCATGAACGTGATGCTGTACTCCGGTGCGACGACCATCCTGCTCCATCGGTTCGATCCTCTGGCCGTGCTGCAGGCGATCGACCGCTACCGCGTGACACGCTGGTACAGCATGACGCCGATGAATCTGGCGGTCATGGCGCATCCGGACGCGGCGCAGTACCGCATGGAATCCTTGGTGGCCAACCCATGCACCAGCTTCGGTGTCACCCTGACCGAAGCGATTGCCGAGCAGTGGCGTGCTTTTGCCGGCCCGCAATGCCGCATCTACGAAGCGGCCTATGGGCTGTCGGAAACCCACACCTGCGACGCCATCACGCCCGCCGAGGCTCCGCGCTGGGGTTGGCACGGCAAGATCGTCCCGCAGACCGAGGTATGCATCGTCGACCCGCACACCGGCGCGGAATTGACCCCGGGCCAGGCCGGCGAGATCACCATCCGCAGCCCCGGCGTGTTCCGCGGTTACTGGCAGCGCGACGATGCCACGCGTGCCGTCCTGCACAACGGCTTTCTGCGCACCGGCGATATCGGCCAGGTCTCGCCCGACGGCTACCTGCAATGGCAGGGGCGCATCAAGGAAATGATCAAGGTGTCGGGCTACAGCGTGTTCCCGGAAGAGGTCGAGGCGCTGCTGTCGCGCCACCCCGGCATCCGCCAAGTGGCCGTGACGCCCATTCCCGATCCCGACAAGGGCGAAGTCGTGTGCGCGCACGTGGTACCGATGAACGGCGTGACGCTCTCGGAAGCCGAGCTGATTGCATGGTCGCGCGACAACATGGCGCCATACAAGGTGCCGCGGCGCGTGAAGTTCCACGATGCGCTGCCCGCCACCGCAACGGGCAAGGTGCTGCGAAGGTTGCTGCGCGAAGAAGCCGTCGCCGCCTGAAAGCAAAACGGCCGCCCAATTCTGGCGGCCGTTTTTTTTCAGGTCTGTACGAAGCGTTTCTGTCGCGCGATGCTCATCAGGATGCCGATGCCCATGCCCAGCGTGACAAGCGCCGTCCCCCCGTAACTGATGAGCGGCAGCGGCACGCCCACCACAGGCAGGATGCCGCTCACCATGCCCATGTTGACGAAGGCGTAGGTGAAGAAGATCAGCGTGATCGACCCTGCCAGCAGGCGCCCGAACAGTGTGCCCGCATTGGCGGCAATGAAGAGCCCGCGCAAGATCAGCAGCAGATAGAGGAACAGCAGCACGCCGTTGCCCACCAGCCCGAATTCCTCTGAATACACCGCGAAGATGAAGTCGGTGTGCTTCTCGGGGATGAACTCCAGGTGGGTTTGCGTGCCCTTCAGCCATCCCTTGCCCGTCACGCCGCCCGAGCCGATAGCGATGATCGACTGGATGGTGTGGAAGCCCTTGCCCAGCGGGTCGGTGGTCGGGTCGAGCAGCGTACAGACGCGGTGTTGCTGGTAGTCGTGCAGGATCGGCCAGTTCACGCCCGGCGCGCAAATGCGCGATTCGAACGACACCACCAACGTGATCGCCGTGACAGCAACCACCAGCACCGGCACGATCAGCCGCCAAGACAGCCCGGCGAAGTAGATCACGTAGATGCCTGCTGCCAGGACCAGCAGCGCGGTGCCGAGGTCCGGCTGCTTGGCGATGAGCCCGACGGGAATCAGCAGCAGCAAGGCGGCCGCCAGATAGTCGTACCAGTGGATCACGCCCTCGCGCTTCTGGAAGTACCACGCCAGCATCAGCGGCATGGCGATCTTCATGATCTCGGAAGGCTGGACCACCACGCCGATATTGAGCCACCGCCGCGCGCCCTTGCGGATCAGCCCGAACGCCGCCACGCCAATCAACAGCGCCACGCCCACGGTGTAGAGCGGCACGGCAAAACGCATCAGTGTCTGCTGCGGCAGGTTGGCGATGATCCACATCAGCACGAACGACAGCAGGATGTTGCGGACCTGGTCTTCCACCCGGCCCGGCATGTCGATGGCGGCCGAATACAGGGCCACCAATCCCGTCCCGAGCAGCAGGAAGACGATCAGCGCCAGCGGGCCATCGAAGCCCGTGAAGAGCGACTTGATGACGTTGAATATGCGGCGCTTGTCCAGTTTGTCCATGGCGAGATCCTCAAGCGCAAATATCAGGGCGCGGCCGGCTTGGAGGCCGGTTTCTGCGCGGGCTTCGGTGCCGGCTTGTTGCCCGGCTTGGTGTCCTTCGCACCCTTTGGTGTGGTCGCTGGAGCCGAAGCCGGTGCGGCAGCGTTGCCCCGTCCGCGCGGTGGCAGTTCGGGCGCCGGTTGTGCATGCGACAGCGCTTGCAGCACCTGGGCGTCCAGGGTGGCCGGGGCGACGGCTTCGGCGCTGGTGCCAGCCTCGCGCAGGGCAGGGGCCACCAGGTCCGGCGACAGCGGCGGCACACTGCGTGTGGTGCCCCCTGCCACCGACGATGCGGCGGGCGCCGAAGCGGCGGCCACCGCACTGGCGGCGGAGGCTGCCACGCCCGAAGCAGCAGCGACCCCGGATGCCGGCTCTGCGGTCACCTGCGGCGCAGCCGTCGCGCTGGCGATGGTGGCCGTCTTGCCGGTCGAGAACACGCTGGGCGTATCCACCGGCGGTTGCTGCTGGGGCTTCGGCGCGGTGGCGGCCAGTTCCGCAGGCCACCTGCCGGTCAGGTAATAGTCCATGACCGCACGTGCGATGGGTGCGGCCGATGCGGCACCAAAGCCGGCATTTTCCACGATCAGCGCCAGCGCGATCTTCGGATGGTCCGCCGGTGCGAAAGCCTCGAACAGCGCATGATCGCGCTTGTTCTCGGGAATGGCGTGGTGGTTGTACTTCTCGTTCTTGCCCAGCGAGTACACCTGCGCCGTACCGGTCTTGCCCGCCGACACGTATTGCGCGCCGATGAACGCCTTTGCCGCCGTACCGGCCTGGTTCACGCCCACCATGGCGCGCTTGATCACGTCGATGTTGGCCTGCTTGAGCGGAATGCGATAGCTCTCCGTCGGCACCGTCAGCGCGCGCGACTTGGACAGCGAATCTTCAACCGCCTTCACCAGGTGGGGCTTCATCACCACGCCATTGTTGGCCAGCGTCGAAATCGCATGCGCGAGCTGCAGGATGGTGAAGTTGTTGTAGCCCTGGCCGATGCCCAGCGAGATGGTTTCGCCGTCGTACCACTTCTGCTGTTCCGGGCGCTTATAGGCTTTGCGCTTCCAGTCCGTGGAGGGCAGGATGCCTGTGCGCTCGCCTTCGATGTCGATGCCCGTGACCTGCCCGAAGCCGAACGGCTTCATGAAATCGTGGATGGCATTGACGCCCATGTCGTTGGCGAGCCGGTAGTAATACGTGTCGCACGACGCCACGATGGAGCGGTACATGTCGACCCAGCCGTGCCCGCCCGGCACGTCGTCGCGGAAGGTGTGGTTGCCGAGCGTGAACGAGCCCGGATCAGCCATGCCCCACTGCGGCGTGCGCTTGCCCAGCTCCAGCGCGCCCAGCGCCATGAACGGCTTGTACGTCGAGCCCGGCGGATACGTGCCGCGCAGCGGGCGGTTCAGCAGCGGCTTGTCCGGCGAGTTGTTCAGCTCATTCCAGGTCGCGCTGTCGATCCCTTCAATGAACAGGTTCGGATCGAACGTCGGCTTGGAGACGAAGGCGAGGATGTCGCCCGTCTCCGGCTCGATCGCCACGAGGGCGCCGCGCCGGTTGCCGAAGAGCTGTTCGGCCAGCCGCTGCAGGTTGATGTCGAGCGACAGGATCAGGTTGTTGCCCGGCGTTGCCTGCGAGGTCGACAGCGTGCGGATCGGCCGGCCGCCCGCGCTGACTTCCACCTCTTCGTAGCCCGTCAGGCCGTGCAGTTCGGTTTCGTAGCTCTGCTCGATGCCGACCTTGCCGATGTATTCCGTGCCGCTGTAGTTGTTCGAATCCTTGCGCGGGTCGTACGCCACGCCGGGCTGGCTGTTGGCATCGCTCATATTGTCGATGCGGTCCAGATCGCGCTCGGAGATGCGGCCGATGTAGCCGATCACGTGCGACGCCGAGTCGCCCAGCGGGTATTGGCGGAACAGCCGCGCATGCACGTCCACACCCGGAAAGCGGAAGCGCTGCGCCGAAAAGCGCGCGACTTCCTGGTCCGTCAGCTGACTGCGGATCGGCAGGCTCTCGAAGCTGCGCGCATCTTCCATCAGGCGCTTGAAGCGACGGCGGTCGCGCGGCTGGATATCGACCACCTGGGCAAGCTGGTCGATCGTGTTATCGAGCGTGTCCTGCAGCTTGGAAGGCGTGATCTCCAGCGTGTAGGCAGAATAGTTGCGCGCCAGCACCACGCCGTTGCGGTCCATGATGATGCCGCGGTTGGGCTCGATGGGCGCGACCGAAATGCGGTTGTCTTCCGCCTTGGCCGAGTACTGCTCGTGCTTGACCTGCTGCAGCCAGAAGAAGCGCGCCAGCAGCAGCCCGAAGCAGACGAGCACGAACAGGGCGGCCGCCGCCAGCCGCAGGCGGAAGCGCGACAGCTCCTGTTCGACGTTGCGGATTTCGGTCATGCCAGGTGAGGGCGAATAGCGGGGCGCATCAGGTCGGCCGCCTTAGATGGGCCGGGTTTCGTCGACGCTCTCCGGGCGACGCTGCGGCGCCAGCAGGAAGGCGTTGGCGAACGGCCACAGGGCGGCTTCGATCAGCGGCGGCAGGATGACCTGCCAGTCCGGCAGGTGCGCGCCCATCAGCAGACGGATGACGATCGGTACGGCGTGCGCCAGCACCAGCAGCGGCAGCACGTGCAGCGCCTGCGACAGCACCGAAAACCACAGCACGCGCCGGTGAATCGTGATCGCAAAATACGACAGCATCGTGTAGGCCATCGCGTGTTCGCCAAGCAGACGCGCTTCGTGCACGTCCATCAGGAGGCCCAGCAGGAAGGCCACCACCATGCCCACGCGGCGCGGCTGATGGATGTTCCAGAACACCAGCACCAGCGCCACCAGATCGGGAATCCACTGCATGTGGCCCCACGGCATCAGGTTGAACAGGAACGCCAGCACGAAGCTGAACGCGATGAAGCCAGGATTGACCGGGCGCAGCAGGTATTGGGGCGAGTTCATGATCGATGGCCTCGCTTCAGCGTTTTTGCGCTGAATCGGTGTCCAGCGGATTGCCGTCGGCGTCGGTCGGGCGCGGCGGCGGGGCGTTTTCTTCGGCGGCCGGCGCGGGCGCCGGCACATTGGCTTCGGCGGCGGCGCGTGCGGCGCGATCCTTCTCTTCGCGGGCGTCGCGGGCAGCGTTCTTGCCCTTGGCTGCGGGCGGCGGCGCCAGATCCGTCGGCGGCGGGAAGCCCGATTCGTACTTCACGATCAGCAGGTGCCGGTTGCTGCGGATGCCGGCCACCGGCTCGCAAATCACGCGTGAGAACGCGGTATCAGCCTTGCGCTCGATTTGCGAAATACGCGCCACCGGCAGGCCAGCCGGATAGACGCCGTCCAGCCCCGACGTGACCAGCAGGTCGCCCTGCTGCAAATCGGCCGAGGCGGCCATGAAGCGCAGGTCCAGCGCGCCCGGCCGGGCACCGCCGAAGGCCACGCTGCGCAGGCCGTTGCGCACGACCTCCACGGGGATCGCCTGGTCCTTGTCCGTCAGCAGCGTGACTTGCGATTCGAACAGCGACACGCGCGTCACCTGCCCGACCACGCCGCGGTCGTCGATGACGGGGTAGCCCGCGCGCACGCCGTCCTTCGAGCCGCGATCGATCACGATGCGCTGCGTATAAGGGTCACGTGCTTCGTAGAGGACTTCGGCCGCTACCGTGGGCACCGCGGCGTGCTGCTTCAGATTCAGCAGCGTGCGCAGATTCCGGTTTTCGGCTTCGAGCTGCGAGGCGCGCAGCGATTGCTGCGCCTGGGCAACGGCCGATTCGCGCAGGCTGCGGTTATCGACGGCCAGCTTGGTGGACGACTGCGTGTATTCGAGCGCGGCGCGTGCCGTATCGCGTGGAATCAGCACCAGGCGCTCGACGGGGTACAGGATGACCGACACGACTTGCCGGACCACGCCCAGCACGGACATGCGGGCATCGATCACGAGCAACGCAAGCGCAAGCGCGAGCAAGGCGACCAGCCGCGCGGTGGCGGACGGGCCCTGCTTGAAGAGGGGCGGCGGGGAGTAATCCATGACCCGGACGCTTCAAATGGGCACGGCAGACGCGTGACGGTCAACGTCAAGGTCAACGGCCTGCCGGCAACAGATTGGGTGTGGCGCTGGTGCGGTGCCGAAGCCCTGCGTGGGCGGAGCACAGCGCACGGGCGCGAGACGCATCTCAGCGGTCCGCGAAGGCGGCTGGCGTGACTAGAACGGCAGTCACGAAATCGGCCGCAACAGCGGAACGCGGATCGGCGTGGCGCATGGTCCCGTTATTCGTACGAGAAGATGCTGCCGAGCTTGTCCATGCGTTCGAGCGCCATGCCCGAGCCGCGCACCACGCAGGTCAGCGGGTCTTCGGCCACCAGCACCGGCAGACCGGTTTCTTCGGCCAGCAGGCGGTCGAGGTCGCGCAGCAGTGCGCCGCCGCCCGTGAGCATCATGCCGCGCTCGGCAATGTCGGCGCCCAGTTCCGGCGGGGTTTGTTCCAGCGCGATCTTCACCGAGGAGACGATCTGGTTCAGCGGATCCGTCAACGCTTCCAGAATTTCGTTGGACGACACAGTGAAGGCGCGCGGAATGCCTTCCGACAGGTTGCGGCCCTTCACTTCCATCTCGCGCACTTCCGAACCCGGGAAGGCCGAGCCGATTTCCTTCTTGATGGCTTCAGCGGTCTGTTCGCCGATCAGCATGCCGTAGTTGCGGCGGATGTAGTTGACGATGGCCTCGTCGAACTTGTCGCCGCCCACGCGCACGCTGCCCTTGTAGACCATGCCGCCCAGCGAGATGATGCCCACCTCGGTGGTGCCGCCGCCAATGTCCACCACCATCGAGCCCGACGGCTCCGACACCGGCAGGCCGGCGCCAATGGCCGCCGCCATCGGCTCTTCAATCAGGTAGACCTGCGATGCGCCGGCGCCCAGCGCCGATTCACGGATGGCGCGGCGCTCGACCTGGGTCGAACCGCACGGCACGCAGATGATGATGCGCGGGCTCGGGCGCAGCAGCTTGGTGTCGTGCACCATCTTGATGAACTGCTTGAGCATCTGCTCGGTGACGGTGAAGTCGGCGATCACGCCGTCTTTCATCGGGCGGATCGCCTCGATATTGCCCGGCACCTTGCCCAGCATCTGCTTGGCTTCCTTACCGACAGCCTGGATGGTCTTCTTGGCGTTCGGGCCGCCTTCCTGGCGAATGGCCACAACCGAGGGCTCGTCAAGGACGATGCCCTTGTCGCGGACGTAGATCAGGGTGTTGGCGGTGCCGAGGTCGATCGCGAGATCGTTGGAGAAATAGCTGCGCAAAAAGCCGAACATCGAATGAATCCTGTTTTTCGAGTCATGGGCGGCCCAGCAGCAGGATTGCGGTGCTACGGCTGCACCTACGCGCGGACGTCGCAAGGGCATGCCATGCGGTCCGATCCTGCTACTGCGCTCCCGGGAATGTCGCGGGCTCCGTGGTGATCGACGGTGGGGTGCCGTGGCACTGGCCATCCTGCCGAGGCTGGGCCGCCCGGAGAGGGGGCCCCCAAGGAACCTTTGATTAAGTGTCGCCTGATGCTGACGGTGCGACTGCCGGGAGGTTCCCGGGGTACTTAATCAGAGGGTCCGTGACTGCACGAAGTCGCCTGCTGACTTAGAAATTTAGTCGGCAATCATACCTTATAATTCGGGCAATCTGCGGGTATTCGGCGGGCGTTTGGCGCCGAAATTGCGGCAAATCGGCGCTGTCGGGGCCCAACCTGGGCGCCCCTTGCGCGCAGTAGCCGTCGCTTGCCGCACTTTGCCCGCCCGCCGCTGCACTCACTGACCCATTCCGATGGCACTCGAACTCTCCGACGTCAAACGCATCGCCCATCTCGCCCGTATCGAAGTCTCCGAGGGCGAGGCCGCGCAAACCCTCACGCAGCTCAACCAGTTTTTCTCGCTGGTCGAGCAGATGCAGGCCGTGGACACCACCGGCATCGAGCCGATGGCCCACCCCATCGAGCAGGTCCAGGCGCAAGCCCAGCGTCTGCGCGACGATGCCGTCACCGAGGCCGACCGCCGTGCCGACTACCAGCAATGCGCCCCGGCCACCGAGGCCGGCCTGTACCTTGTGCCCAAGGTGATCGAGTAACCCGCGGCAATCCGCGTAAACGGCGCGTCCGCGCTGGTCTTGAGCCCACTCCATTCGACGTCGCCGGCCGCTGCCGGCAGCCCATCCGAACGTATTCGATGACCGCATCCACGATCAAAGCCCTGTCCGCCCAACTCGCCGCCAAGGAGGTTTCGGCGGAGGAACTGGCGCGCCATTACCTGTCGCGCATCGAGGCGGGGGCGCACCTCAATGCCTTTACCCATGTCGACGCCGAGGCGACGCTTGCCCAGGCGCGGGCCGCCGACGCGCGCATTGCGGCCGGCAACGCGGCGCCGCTGACCGGCGTGCCCATCGCGCACAAGGACGTGTTCGTCACCCGCGGCTGGCGTGCCACGGCGGGCTCCAAGATGCTCGGCAATTACACCAGCCCGTTTGACGCCACCGTCGTCGAGCGCCTGGGGGCGGCCGGCATGGTGACGCTTGGCAAGACCAACATGGACGAATTCGCGATGGGCTCGTCCAATGAGAACTCGGCGTTCGGCGCGGTCAAGAACCCGTGGAACCTCGAGCACGTGCCGGGCGGCTCGTCGGGAGGCTCCGCCGTGGCGGTGGCGGCCGATCTGGTGCCCGCTGCAACGGGGACGGACACGGGCGGCTCGATCCGCCAGCCGGCATCGTTCTCGGGCATTACGGGGATCAAGCCGACGTACGGCCGCGTGTCGCGCTACGGCATGATCGCTTTCGCTTCATCGCTGGACCAGGGCGGCCCGATGGCCCGCACGGCCGAGGATTGCGCGCTGCTCCTGTCTGCCATGGCCGGCTTTGACCCGCGCGATTCCACCAGCCTGGAACCCGGCCGCGGCGGCGATGTGGAAGATTTCGGCCGCCTGCTCGGCCAGCCGCTGCAAGGCGCCGATGCTGCGCGCCCGCTGGCCGGCCTGCGCATCGGCCTGCCCAAGGAGTATTTTGGCGAAGGCCTGGCCGACGACGTGCGCGCCACGGTGCGCGCGGCGCTGGGCGAGCTGGAAAAGCTCGGCGCCACGCTGGTCGACATCAGCCTGCCGAAGACCGAATTGTCGATCCCGACGTATTACGTGATCGCCCCGGCCGAGGCGTCGTCCAACCTGTCGCGCTTTGACGGCGTGCGCTACGGTCACCGCGCGGCGGAATACCGCGATCTGGCCGACATGTACCGCAAGTCGCGCGCCGAGGGTTTTGGCTGGGAGGTCAAGCGCCGGATCCTGGTGGGCACCTATGTGCTGTCCCACGGGTATTACGACGCCTATTACCTCCAGGCGCAGAAGATCCGCCGGATCATCGCGCAGGATTTCCAGAACGCATTCGCGCAGTGCGACGTGATCATGGGCCCCGTCGCCCCGACCGTCGCCTGGAAGATCGGCGAGAAGAGCGATGATCCTGTGCAGATGTACCTTGAAGACATCTTCACCCTGTCGACCAGCCTGGCAGGCCTGCCGGGCATGAGCGTGCCGGCCGGTTTCGGCGCCAACGGTCTGCCAGTTGGCTTGCAGATCATCGGCAACTATTTTGAAGAGGCACGCATGCTGCAGATCGCGCACGCGTTCCAGCAGGCGACCGACTGGCACAACCGCCAGCCTGCGGCCTGAGGCCCCATCCAGACGTCCGCTCCACGCAGGAGGCACGCATGAACCACCGCATCCGCACTGCACTCGGGCTGGCGCTTGCCGCCGGCCTGCTGGCGGCGTGCGTGCCGATTCCGCTGCCATCGATTCCGGGCATCAGCCGCCCGTCGAAGCCGCCGCCGATCTCCGACCGCCGCATCGACATCAACGGCTACTGCAGCCAGACCGAGGAAGACGGTTTCCGCGAGCAGGCGACGCTCACCGTGGCCGACAACAACGTCAGCGCCATGCAATGGCAGTTGTGGGTCGGCCGGCGCGGTTCGTGTCAGTTCGACCTGTCGACGTTCCAGCAGACCAGGCGCCGCCCCAGCATCGAGCTGCGCGAGCGCAACGGCAATTGCACGCTGATGGTCTGGCAGGACCCGCGCCGCGTCACGCTGGCACACGCCAACTGTGAAGCGCATTGCACGCCCGGCATCTATGAAGAAGCGTGGCCGGTGATGTTCGACCCGCAAACGGGCCAATGTGCCCGCAATGCCCGGTGATGCGCCTATTGCTTCGCGTGGTGGCCGCGCTGGCCGGCGCCCTGGCGCTGCACGCCGCCGCGCAACCGACGCCGGACGCCGAAGGCGCTCTGCCGGATATGCCGGCTGCGCGTGCGCCATCGGCGGCCGAGCTGGGCGTGCAGACGGTGGAGATTCCCCGTGCGTCCATGAAAGACGCCGAGGATGCGCCGCCAACGTTGACCGCCTACTGGGTCGCGTCGCCCGTCAAGGCGCCTGCGACCGGTACGCCGGTGGTGATCGCGCTGCACGGCTGCAGCGGCCTGTATACGCCGGCTGGGGCGGATGCCAAGGCGCTGGGCTCGCGGTATCGCGGTTATGCGCAGTGGCTGGGCGCGCGTGGTTACGCGGTGGTGTTTCCCGACAGTTTCGGCCCGCGCGGCAAACCGCACGGCATCTGCACCGAACGCACCGCCACGCGCGATATCAACGGCGCAGTACGCCGCGCCGACGTGCTGGCGACGATCCGCTGGGTGGCGGGGCAGCCGGGCGTGGATGCGCGCCGCATCGTGCTGCTCGGCTGGTCCAACGGCGCGCAGGCCGTGCTGGAGGCCGTGGACGCCAGCCGCGCCTGGCCCGCCGACACGCCCGTGGTCAATCGCGCGGTGGCCTTCTATCCGGGCTGTGCGTCGGCGCAGAAGCGGCCGGACTATCGGCTGAATGCGCCATTGCTGCTGCTGGCCGGCGGCAACGACGACTGGACGCCGGCTGATCACTGCCAGGCGCTGCAGACGGCCGTCCTGGCGCGCCAGCCGCAGGCGCGTTTCGAGCTGGACATGTTTGGCGGCGCGTATCACGGCTTTGACGGCACCGCCGCAGTCACGGAGCGCAACGGCGTCCCGAAGGGACGTCGCTACGGAACGGTCACCGTCGGTGGCGATCCGGCAGCGCGCGAGGCCGCGTTCGCGAAGCTCGCGGCGTGGCTCGATGCGCCGCACCCGTGATCGCAGCCAGACAAGAACACCTGATTACCTGAACACCTGAGTACCTAGATATTCACACCACAACAATCGACAGGACACACGCAACATGCAATGGGAAGTGGTGATCGGCCTCGAGACGCACACGCAGCTCTCGACGGTCTCGAAGATTTTCTCCGGCGCGTCCACCGCCTTTGGCGCGGCGCCCAACACGCAGGCGGCGCCGGTTGATCTGGCGCTGCCGGGCGTGCTGCCGGTGCTGAACAAAGGCGCCGTCGAGCGCGCCATCGTGTTCGGTCTGGCCATCGGCGCCAAGATCGCGCCCAAGAGCATCTTCGCGCGCAAGAATTACTTCTACCCCGATCTGCCCAAGGGCTACCAGATCAGCCAGTACGAAATTCCGGTGGTGCAGGGCGGCACGCTGACCTTCCAGGTGGAAGGCAAGAACGGCCAGCCCGGCTATGAGAAGACCGTGCAGCTCACGCGCGCCCATCTGGAAGAAGACGCCGGCAAATCGCTGCACGAAGACTTTGCCGGCATGACCGGCATCGACCTGAACCGCGCCGGCACGCCGCTGCTGGAAATCGTGACCGAGCCCGACATGCGCAGCGCGGCCGAGGCCGTTGCTTACGCCAAGGCGCTGCATGCGCTGGTGATGTGGCTGGGCATCTGCGACGGCAACATGCAGGAAGGCAGCTTCCGCTGCGACGCGAACGTGTCGGTGCGCCCGGGCCCGGATGCGCCGTTCGGCACGCGCTGCGAAATCAAGAACCTCAACTCGTTCCGCTTCCTGGAAGAGGCGATCAACTATGAAGTGCGCCGCCAGATCGAGCTGATCGAAGACGGCGGCACCGTGGTGCAGGAAACCCGCCTGTACGATCCGGACCGCAAGGAAACGCGCTCGATGCGCAGCAAGGAAGACGCGCAGGATTACCGCTACTTCCCGGATCCCGACCTGCTGCCGCTCGTCATTGGCGACGATTGGATCGAGCGCGTGCGTGCCACGCTGCCCGAGCTGCCGGCGGCCATGGCTGCGCGCTTTGAGTCGGCGTACGGCCTGCCGAAGTACGACGCCAGCATCCTCACCGCCACCAAGGCGACGGCTGCCTACTTCGAGGCCGTCGTGGCGGATGCCGGCGCTGCGAACGCCAAGGCCGCCGCCAACTGGATCATGGGCGAGGTTGCCTCGAACCTGAACCGCGCCGATCTGGACATCGATGCCGCACCGGTCAAGCCTGCACAGCTGGCCAAGCTGCTCGCACGCATTGCCGACGGCACGATCAGCAACAACACCGCCAAGAAAGACGTCTTCCCCGCCATGTGGGCAGGCGAGCACGGTGGCGATGCCGATGCGATCATCGCCGAGAAGGGCCTGAAGCAGATGTCGGATTCGGGCGAGCTGGAGAAGATCATCGACGACGTGCTGGCAGCCAATGCCAAGTCGGTCGAGGAATTCCGCGCCGGCAAGGAGAAGGCATTCAACGCGCTGGTCGGCCAGGCCATGAAGGCCACGCGCGGCAAGGCCAACCCTGCACAAGTCAATGACCTGCTGAAGAAAAAACTGGGCGCAGCCTGATGAGCACCTCCACGATGAACGCACAAGACGTCGCCAACTACCTGCAGGCGCATCCGGCCTTTTTTGAAGAGCATGCGGAGCTGCTGGCCGCCATCCAGCTCACCAGCCCGCACAGCCATCGCGCCGTGTCGCTGCAGGAGCGCCAGATGGAGATCCTGCGCGACAAGAACAAGCATCTCGAACTCAAGCTGTCGGACCTGATGCGCCACGGCAACGAGAACGACCGCACGCAGCAGCGCGTGCACGCATGGACGACGCGCCTGCTGGGCGAGGCCGACACGCATGCGCTGCCGTATGCCGTGCAGGATGGCCTGCGTGAAATCTTTGACGTGCCGGCCGTGGCGCTACGCGTGTGGCAGGTCGGCGAAGAATTCGCGCATCTGGAAGTCGCGCAGGGCGTGAGCGAGGAAGTGCGCCTGTTTGCGACCGGTCTGCGCGCGCCGTATTGCGGCGCCAATGCCGGCTTTGAAGCCGCCGGCTGGCTCGATACGACCGATACCGGCGGCGCACCGATCGAATCGCTTGCCATCGTCACGCTGCGCGTGCCGGTGCGTGGGGATGCCGATGCCAGCGCCGCGCCGGCTTTCGGCCTGCTGGTACTCGGCTCGCCGGACGCCCGCCGTTTCCATGACGGCATGGGCACGACCTACCTCGCGCAGATCGGCGAACTGGCCGCTGCCGCGCTCAACCGACTGCGCGACTGAGCGCAGCCCGCCGCATGCCGCAATCTGCATCCGCCGATGACCATGGCGCTCAAGCGCCGCATCCGCAGATTGCGGCGTACCTGGACGCGCTGAGGTTCGAGCGGCAGCTCTCGCCGCATACGCTGGAGAGCTACACCCGCGAGCTGGCCGTGCTGCAGCGCCTCGGTGCGCAGCACGCCGCCAATATCGACCTAACGCAGCTGCAGTCGCACCACATTCGCCGCATGATGGCGCAACTGCATGGCGACGGCTTGTCGGGACGCAGCATTGCGCGGGCGCTGTCCGCGTGGCGCGGCTGGTTCAAATGGATGGCGCTGCGCGATGCCGCCGTCACCGCCAACCCGGTCGATGGCGTACGCGCCCCGAAGAGCCCGAAGCGACTGCCGAAAGCGTTGTCCGTCGAGCAGGCTGTCGCGCTGATGGAGCAACTGCCTGGCGACGATCCCGAGACGGTGCGCGATCGCGCTGTCAACGAGTTGTTCTATTCGTGTGGCTTGCGGCTCTCCGAACTCGTCAGCCTGGATATGCGACACGTGAAGGCCGGCGCGTATGAATCGGCGAGCTGGCTCGACCTCGAGGCGCGCGAGGTGCAGGTGCTTGGTAAAGGCAGCAAGCGGCGCACCGTGCCGGTGGGCACCAAGGCGGCGCAAGCGCTGGCTGCATGGCTGGCGGTGCGCGCGCAGCTTGCCAAGCCAGACGCGGCACCCGAAGACGCGCACGCGCTGTTTCTCTCGCCGCGCGGCAAGCGGCTGGCGCAGCGGCAGATTCAATTGCGCATGAAGCGCAACGCCATCGCGGCGGGTGTTCCGGCGGATGTGCACCCGCACGTGCTGCGGCATTCGTTTGCCACGCACATGCTGCAGTCATCGGGCGATTTGCGCGCGGTGCAGGAACTGCTCGGCCACGCCAGTATTGCCAGCACGCAGGTTTATACTTCGCTCGATTTTCAGCACCTGGCCAAGATCTACGATCAGGCGCATCCCCGCGCAAAAAAGAAGTAGCGCATTGCCCGAGCCATCGGGCGCCCCATCCCCAGTCGTATGCAAACCCTGATTCTGAAGCCCGGCAAGGAGCGCTCGCTGCTGCGCCGGCACCCGTGGATTTTCGCCAACGCCATCGATCGCGTGGAGGGCAAGCCGGCCTCCGGCGCGACCGTCATCGTGCGCGCGCACAACGGCCAGTTTCTGGCGCGCGCCGCGTTCAGCCCTGTCTCGCAGATTCGCGCGCGCGTGTGGAGCTTTGATGAATCGGAGCCCGTCGACCACGCGTTCTTCAAGCGCCGTATTGCCGCCGCCGTGGCGTACCGCCGCGCGTGGGTGCACGACACCGACGCCGTGCGCCTCGTCATGGGCGAAGCCGACGGCCTGCCCGGCCTGATCGTCGACCAGTACGGCACAGGCGATGCTGGCCAGCTCGTCTGCCAGTTCAGCGCCGCCGGTGTGGAGCACTGGAAACAGGCGATCGTCGCCGCGCTCGTCAAAGAAACCGGGTGCCCGAACGTGTACGAACGGTCGGACGTGAGCGTGCGCGAGCGCGAAGGCCTGGAGCAGATGACCGGTGTGCTGGCCGGCGCCGAGCCGCCCGCCGATCTGTCCGCCACCGAGCACGGCGTGCGTTATTACGTGGACGTGCGCGAAGGTCACAAGACGGGCTTCTACGTGGACCAGCGTGACAACCGCGCGCTCGTCGGCGCCTTGGCGCGCGATCGCGATGTGCTGAACTGCTTCTGCTATACGGGCGGGTTTTCGCTGGCGGCGCTCAAGGGCGGGGCGCGCTCGGTGGTGTCGATCGACTCGTCGGGCGAGGCATTGGCGGTGGCTGAGCGCAACGTCACGCTCAACGGCTTCGATCCGGCGCGCGCCGAGTGGCTGGACGCGGACGTCTTCAAGTCGCTGCGGAACTTCCGCGCGGAAGGCCGCCAGTTCGACTTGATCGTGCTGGATCCGCCCAAGTTTGCGGCCTCGGCGCAGCAGGTCGATCGCGCGGCACGGGCGTACAAGGAGATCAACCTGGTCGGCATGCAGTTGCTGCGCCCGGGCGGCCTGTTGTTCACGTATTCGTGCTCGGGTGCAATCGACGCAGACCTGTTCCAGAAGATCGTCGCGGGCGCGGCGGCGGATGCCAAGGTCACGGCGCGTATCCAGCGCCGGCTGGCGGGCGGCGTCGACCACCCGCTGCTGACGAGCTTCCCGGAAGGCGAATACCTCAAGGGCCTGCTGCTGCAAGTCAGCTAGCAATTTGTCGCAATTTTTGGCTTGTCCTGGCAAGCCGCCATTGCGAAGATGCGGTCCTTCGTTTTCCGCATCACGTCGATGGCCTCCAATGCTGCCCATCACGCGACCGGTTGGGCAGCAGGACTGATTGCCGCCACCCTCGTCGCACAGGCTTCGCACACGTCTCTCGAACATCTCGGCAGCATCCTGGCGTTTTGCGCGGCGGTGGCCGGCAGCACCGCGCCTGACTGGATGGAGGTGGCCTGGTGGACCCGCGCCCGCCGTCTCTGGATCACGCACCGCACCGCCACCCATTGGGGCATCGGCTGGCTGGCGGCGCTTGTTCTGTCATACCAGGCGCTGGGCCACGCCCATCTGTGGGCACCGCTGCTGTTCGGCTTTGCCTGCGGCGGGCTGATGCACCTGCTGGCGGATTGGCCGAATCCGCTAGGCGTGCCCTGGATCTGGGGGCGCCATTCCCTGAACTTATGGAAGAGCGGCCACTGCGATCTAATCGTGGTGATCCTGGCATGGGCCGCGGCATGCTGGCTCGTGCGGCCGTTGTGGGCGGCGACGGCAACGCGCGTAGTTGGATGGTTCGCCCACGTCGCGCGATGAGCCGGCTGCATCGGCATCGTCTGATGGAAGCCGGGCCCGCGAGCGACTAAGTTGGAACCGCCGGACGCCACGCGTCCGAATCCAACTTGTTTGCGCAACGCTTGCGCAAACGCCCTCACCGGGAGTCGTCGATGACACTGGATGTGACGCGCCAAGACCCTCGCTACAACACGCTCAAACATGGCTTCAACCTGCGCTGGCCGTCGACGGACGCGCAGGCCGTGAGCCGCATCGCCCTCATTGAAAAACCCGACGATGTGGCGCCCGCCGTGCAGCGCATCATCAACGCGGGCCAGCGCCCGACCGTGCGCAGCGGCGGACATTGCTACGAGGATTTCGTCTCCAACAACCCCGACGGCACGATCGTCGACCTGAGCCTGCTCGGCACGCCCGAGGTGCGCGCCGACGGCTCGGTGCGCATTCCGGCCGGTACGCAGAACTGGAACGGTTACCTGGAGCTGTACAAGCGCCACAACGTGACGCTGCCTGGCGGCTCCTGCTATTCGGTGGGCGCGGGCGGGCATATCTGCGGCGGCGGGTATGGGCTGCTTTCGCGGCTGCAGGGGCTGACGGTGGATTGGCTCTCGGCCGTGGACATCGTCACGGTCGACAAGACAGGCAAGGCCGCTGCCCGCACGGTGGATGCGGCGCACGAACCGGATCTTTTTCGTGCGTGCCGCGGCGCGGGCGGCGGCAACTTCGGCGTCATCACCGGCTACACGTTCGCCAAGCTGCCCACGGCACCGCAGGAAGTCACGCTCGCCACCGTGGCCTTCGACTGGGCCACCATGACGCCGCAGCGCTTTGCAGAACTGCTGCGCATCTACGGCGAATACTGGGAGACGCGCGGCAAGGATCCGAACACGTGGGGCATGTTCTCGCTGCTCAAACTCACGCACAAATCGTCGGGGCAGATCGTGCTGCTCACGCAGTTCTGCAACCCGGATGGCACGTGTCGCGACCTCTCTGTCCTCAATGATTTTCTGAACCGCTTCCAGGCCTGCGCGCCCACGCTGGTCAAAGGGCGCCCGCCCGGCTACGGCCCCGCGCACAAACAGGGCGTGGGGCAGCTGGTCTGCTCCAAGCCGCACACCATCGTGCAATACGACTGGCTCACGGCCACGCAGTATCTGAATGGCTCGGGGGCCAATCAGCGCGGCAAGTACAAATCGGCCTATATGAAGCGCGGCTTCACGGCGCGCGAGGCGCAGCGCATCTACGCCCACCTCACGCGGACGATGCCGGGCGTCGATCTGAGCCAGTCGCTGCTGCAGGTCGATTCGTACGGCGGCGCCATCAACAAGGCCGAGCGCATTGGCGACACCGCCGTGCCGCAGCGGGCGTCGATCATGAAGCTGCAGTACCAGACGTACTGGACGTCTGCCGCCGACGATGCCGGCCACCTGCGCTGGATCGGCGATTTCTACCGTGACGTCTACGGCGCCCCCGACGTGCCCGCGCCGCACAGCGGCACGCCGTACCCCGGCGACCGGTACGAGGGCTGCTACATCAACTACCCCGACGTCGACATGCTCGCCTACCAGTTCTGGCCGCAGCTCTACTACGGCAGCGGCGACCTGTACGCGTTTCTGCAGGACGTGAAGCGCCGGTATGATCCGAACAACATCTTCCACCACGCGATGTCCGTGCGTGTTTGATGGAGCCATCCCATGACCAATCGTCTTCGTCGAACTTTCATGCAGTGGACTGGTAGCTTGCCTTTGTTGGGCGCTCTTCCCAAAACCGTCATGGCCCAGGCGGGCGAGCAACCCGCTGCGTCGGGTGTGCAGCCTGCGGGCAATGCCCGCCCTCCCCGCTTCGCCTATGTCGGTACTTACACGTTCAACGCACCAGGCGGCACTGCCGGCGGCCCGGCCGCTCGCGGTATTTATGTGCTGGCGCCGCGCGGCGATGCGTGGACCCAGGTGCAGGTGGTCGAAAGTGCCAATCCGTCGTTCCTGGCCGTGCACCCGAACCAGCGGTTCCTGTACGCCATCAATGAATTGGAGGTCTACGAGGGTCGCCCCAGCGGCAGCGCCGAGTCCTATGCGATCGACCCGCACGACGGCAAGCTGACGCTGCTCAACCGCCAGCCGCTCTCTTTGTCGGGTACCAACCCTGCGCACGTGGTGGTGTCGCCGGACGGCAAGCACCTGTGCGTGTCGATCTACAGCGGCGGTGCGTACAACCTCCTGCCGATCGGCGAGGACGGCAAGCTCGGCACCGTGTCCGGCATCTTCAAGGACACCGGCTCCGGCCCCCGCTCCGAACAGGAAGCGCCGCATGCGCACATGATGTTGTTCGACACCACCGGCCAGCACGTGATCGGCACCGACCTGGGCACCGACCGCATCAACGTGTTCGCCATCGAGGGCGGCAAGCTCGCCCCCCGGGATCGCGCACAGCTCAAGCCCGGCAGCGGCCCGCGGCACCTGGCGTTGCATCCGCAAGGCAAGCTGCTCTACGTCATCAACGAACTGGAAGGCTCGGTCGCCTGCCACGGTTACGACCCCGCCACCGGCCACGTGCAGGAAGAGCGCCAACGCATCTCCACCACCCCCGCCGACTACACCGGCCAGAAGAGCGGCGCGGAACTGCTGATGCATCCGTCGGGGCGCTTCGTCTACGCCAGCAACCGGAAGCTGAAGTCCGACCACCCGCTAGCCGACAGCGTGGCCGCTTTCAGCATCGACGCCTCCGGCAAGCTGGCGCAGCTCCAGTACTGGAACGAAGGTGTGCACTTTCCGCGCGCGATGACGATGGCGCCCGACGGCAGCCACGTCTACGTGCTCAACCAGAAGGGCGATACGATCCTGCGGCTGCGCATCGACGGGCAGACCGGCAAGCTGGATCAGCCCACGGTGGTGGCGAAGGTGCCGACGCCGGTGTGTCTGGTGTTTGCGGCATAAGCGCTACCGGCGCGCGAAAAGAAACCTTGGGCGGTGCAAGGCCGCCCAGTTGCAACTCAATTGCAGCAACCCGCGCCCCGTGGGACAATCCCGCGCATGAATACCCCGGCGCCGCGCGACGATCTCGCCACTCCGCAACCCCATTCGCCTGAAGAGGCGGCCCGCGCACGCCTGCGCGGCCTGGGCAGCCGTGTGACCGAGCCCCGCGTGCGCGTGCTGGCTGTGCTGATGCAGGGCGCCGATGCGCTTTCGCACCAGGCGGTATGCGACGCGCTGCCGGACGACTCCGGCATCGACCGCGTGACGGTCTACCGCGTGCTCGACTGGCTCGTGGCAGGCGGCATCGTCCACAAGACGGCCGGGGCCGATCGTGTCTTCCGCTTCAGTCTGGCCGAGCACGATGCCGCGCGGGAAGCTGCGCACCGCTCGCACAGCCACTTCCATTGCACGCAATGCGGGCGCGACTTCTGCCTGGAAGGCGCCGAGCCGCCGGCCATGCCGATGGCCGCCCTGCCCGCCGGCTTCGCGGCCGACCATGCTGAACTCACCATCAAGGGCGCCTGCGCGGATTGCGCGCCTCTGGCGTCTCATCACAAGACAGGAAACGCACCATGTCCAAAATGATCCCCGTTACCATCCTGACGGGCTTTCTCGGCAGCGGTAAGACCACGCTGCTCAAGCGCATCCTGAACGAACAGCACGGTATGAAGATCGCCGTGATCGAAAACGAGTTCGGCGAAGAGAACATCGACAACGACATCCTCGTGCAGGACGGCAACGAGCAGATCGTGCAGATGAGCAACGGCTGCATCTGCTGCACCATCCGCGGCGATCTGGTGAAGGGGTTGTCCGATCTGCTGACGCGCCGCGACAACGGTCAAATCCAGTTCGATCGCGTGGTCATCGAAACCACCGGTGTGGCCAACCCGGGTCCGGTGGCACAGACCTTCTTCATGGACGACGAGATCGCCAGCCGCTACCTGCTGGATGCCGTCATCACGCTGGTCGACGCCAAGCACGGCAACATGCAGCTCGACAAGCAGGAAGAGGCGCAGCGCCAGGTGGGCTTTGCCGACGCCATCTTCATCACCAAGAGCGATCTGGTGTCCGCCGACGATGTGGATGCGCTGCGCCACCGCCTGCTGCACATGAACCCCCGCGCCCCGATCCGCACCGCCAATTTTGGTGACGCGCCGATCGACACCATCTTCGACCTGCGGGGCTTCAACCTGAATGCCAAGCTGGAGATCGACCCCGACTTCCTGCGCGAAGACGGTCATGATCACAACCACGATCACGATCACGACCACGCCTGCTCGGCCGACTGCGATCACGACCACGATCATGAGCACCACGGTCACGGCCATCACCACCATCACGGGCATGCGCACCATACCGACCGCATCGCCTCGTTCGTCTTCCGCAGCGAACGGCCGTTCAACTACACCAAGCTGGAGGAGTTCCTCTCCGGCGTGCTGAACATCTACGGCGAGAAGCTGCTGCGCTACAAGGGCGTGCTTTACATGGAGGGCGTCGACCGCAAGGTCGTATTCCAGGGTGTGCACCAGCTCATGGGCAGCGATGTGGGCGGCAAATGGGACGGCGAGACCCCTTCCAACCGGATGGTGTTCATCGGTGTCGACCTGCCGCGCGAAACGATTCTGAAAGGATTGGAGAACTGCCTGGCCTGATTCGGCCGCTTCCCCCTCCTTTTGGGTGGCCCCGCCGCGCGCTTTCAGGCAGAATCCGGGCCGGATTTCCTGTCCGTGTTTCTCCGATAGTTCAGTTAATATCGTTCAGCTACAATAGGCCGATTTAGAAGCACGTCGTCCGAAGCACGTCCGATAGGAGAGCAGGCGATGGTGACTAAGACCAAGGAAGGACGCGGCGCCAACGGCGGTGCCGGGCGGTCCGTAATGGAGTCGGCAGCAGCCCAGGCTGCGCCAGCCACCCGAAAAAAAGCGGCAGGGGGCGCCGCTGCGGGAGAGGCAAAAGGAGGCGCGCGGGGCGGCAAGTCCGCCGCCAGCCAGAATGAGTCCGACGCATCCCCGCGCGAGGACGACGCGACAGCCGACACGGCGCGCGATTTACCAGGATCATCCGCAGCAACCATGAGCAGCAAGAAACTACTCACCGAAGCCGAAATCCTGAAGATGGGCGACAAGGATTACATGAACGAGGCGCAGCTCGCCTTCTTCAAAGACCGGCTTGTAAAAATGCGCGACGAAATTCTCGCGAACGCCAATCAGACTGTCAGCGACCTGCGCGAGACGGTAGTGGTGCCGGACCCGGCTGACCGTGCCACCATCGAAGAAGAACACGCGCTGGAGTTGCGCACGCGGGATCGCGAGCGCAAGCTGCTCAAGAAGGTGGAGCAGTCGATTGCCCGTATCGACGCTGGCGACTACGGCTACTGCGATGAAACCGGCGAGCCAATCGGCGTGCCGCGCCTGATCGCCCGCCCCACCGCCAACCTGACGCTGGAGGCGCAGGAGCGCCGCGAAAAGCGCCAGAAGATGCATGGTGACTGACGCACGCGTCGCATGCGTCTGATGCGTTTGTTTGAATTTGGCAGCCCGGTAATCCACCGGGCTGTTTGCTTTGTTAGGCCACGAACCGAGGCCACTGATCATGTCCCGTCCGCTTCCTGTTACCGTGCTGTCCGGCTTTCTGGGCGCCGGCAAGACCACGCTGCTCAACCACGTGCTCGCCAACCGCGAGGGCAAGCGTGTGGCCGTGATCGTCAATGACCTGTCGGACGTCAACATCGACGCGCAGCTCGTGGGCGATGGCACAGCCACCAGTGCGCAGCTCTCGCGCACTGACGAGCGCATGGTGGAGCTGTCCAACGGCTGCATCTGCTGCACGCTGCGCGAAGATCTGCTCGACGAGATCGCGCGCTTGGCTCGCGAAGACCGCTTCGACTACCTGCTGATCGAATCGACCGGCGTGGCCGAGCCGCTGCCGATTGCCGAGACGTTTACGTTTGAAGACGCTGAAGGCGACGTGCTGTCCGACCTCGCGCGCCTGGACACCATGGTCACCGTGGTTGATGCGCAGCACTTTCTGGCCGACTACGACGCTGCGGATTTTTTGTCCGATCGCGGCCAGGCGCGTGATGAAGACGACGATCGCACCGTCGTCGACTTGCTGATCGAACAGGTGGAGTTTTGCGACGTGATCGTGCTCAACAAGATCGATCTCGTGAGCGATGCCGAGCGCGAGCGCCTGGCAGGCATCCTGCATTCATTGAACCCGCGCGCGCGCATCGTGCCGGCATCGTTCGGCAAGGTGCCGCTGGACGAAATTCTCAATACGCATCGCTTTGATTTCGATGCCGCGTCTGCAGCCCCGGCGTGGCTGGCCGAGTTGCGCGGCGAACACGTTCCCGAGACCGAAGCGCTCGGCATTCGAAGCTTTGTCTATCGCCGCCGCGTGGCATTCCACCCGCAGCGCCTGTGGGATCTGATGCACACCGAATGGCTGCGCGAACACGGCCGCGTGCTGCGCTCGAAAGGCTATTTCTGGCTGGCCTCGCGCATGGACACGGCGGGCAGCTGGGGCCAGGCCGGCGGCGTGATGCGCCATGGCGGCGCCGGCGCATGGTGGGCTGCGGTGGATGAAGCCGAGTGGCCCGACGAGGAAGAAGCCCGCGCAGACATCCAGGACAAGATGCACGACAACGGTGCGCCCGCGCAGTGGGGCGACCGCCGTCAGGAACTGGTCTTCATTGGCACGGACCTGGATGAAGCCGCGCTCATCGCGCAGCTCGACACCTGCCTGCTGACCGATGCGGAGATGGCAGCCGGACCCGAAGCGTGGGCCGCGCTGCCCGATCCGTTCCCCGCGTGGGCCTACGACGACCATGACGATGAGGACGGCGACGACGACCCCGACCACCAACACGGTGACGACTGCGACTGCGGGCACCATCACTGAGCACGCAGACCCCCTGCTTCATTGGCGTTGACACCGGCGTCGTCCGGTCCTGACAATCCCCCGAACGTTTTGCTTTCGTCACGAACCATCGGGGAGTCGTCATGCCGGTCCTGCGTCTGCTGCGCGCTGCGAACCTTGTCGCCGCGCTGTCTTTTGCCACGGCGCTTGCGGCGCTCACACCGATTGGGGCGCATGCCCAGCCGGCCTCCACGCTGGTGGTTGGCCTGTCGAGCGATGTTACGTCGCTCGATCCGCACTTCCATAACGTCACGCCCAATTCGAACGTTGCCGAGCATATGTTCGAGGCGCTGATCGCCAAGGACGAGAAGATGCGCCTCAAGCCTGGCCTCGCCGTGTCGTGGAAAGCCCTGAGCGATACGGTGTGGGAGGTCAAGCTGCGTCCCGGCGTGCATTTCCATGACGGCAGCGAGTTCACCTCGGCCGACGTCGTCTATTCGCTGGCGCGCCCAGCCACCATCAAGAACAGCCCCTCGCCCTTCACGATCTACACGCGTGGTTTCAAGGACGTGACGGCCGTCGACAAGCTGACCGTGCGCATCACCACCAACGGCCCCTATCCGCTGGTGCCGAACGACCTGTCGACCATCTACATGGTGTCGAAAAAAGCGGTCGAAAAAGCCGGCGCGGATGACTTCAATAACGGCCGCGCCATGATCGGCACGGGGCCGTACAAGTTCGTCTCCTTCAATCGTGGCGATCGGCTGGAGCTGACGCGCTTTGATGGCTACTGGGGCAAGAAGCCGCAATGGCAGCACGTGACGCTGCGCATTCTGACGGCGGATGCACCTCGCGTGGCGGCGCTGTTAGCGGGCGATGTGCAGGTCATCGAGAACGTGCCGAGCTCGGACATCAAGAAGCTGTCGGCCGACCCGGCGGTGTCGGTGTTCAAGATGCCGGTGTTCCGCATGATGTATCTGCATATGGATTCGAACCGCGATGTATCGCCGTTCGTGACCGACAAGGCGGGCAAGCCGCTGCCGAAGAATCCGCTCAAGGATGCACGCGTACGCGAGGCGATCTCGCTGGCAATTTCACGCCAGGCCATCGTCGATCGCGTGATGGAGGGCGCGGCCGAACCGACGGGCCAGCTCGTCAACAGCGCGCTGTTCGGCCACGTGCCGGGCCTGAAGGCACCGTCGGCGGACCCCGCCGCAGCGAAAAAGCTGCTCGGCCAGGCTGGCTACCCCGACGGTTTTGCCATCACGCTGCATGCCACCAACAATCGCTATCCGAACGATGACCGCGTCGCCCAGGTGATTGCGTCAATGCTTTCGCGGGTGGGCATCGTGACCAAGGTGGAGACGTTGCCGTCGGCGTCGTTTTTCACGCGGGCGAACAAGCTGGACTTCTCGTTTCTGCAGGCGGGTTGGGGTGCCGATACGGGGGAAGCCAGTTCCAGCCTGAAAGCGCTGCTGGCCACGTATGACCCGGCGCGCGGCTGGGGGGCATCCAATCGCGGGCGTTATTCGAACCCCGCACTCGACGCCAAGCTGGCTGAAGCGCTGCAGACGCTGGACGACAGCAAGCGCGAAAAGCTGCTGCAGGAGGCCACGGAAATCGGTATGCGCGATTACGGCGTGATTCCGCTCTACTTCAACATCAACGTATGGGCAGCGCGCAAGGGCTACGCGGTGGTGCCGCGTCTGGACGAGCGCACATATGCATTCGATGTGACGCGCTGAACGGGTGTGAAACGCCGTTAGAAGAGATTTCCGGCGCACAAAAACTGTGCGTTACGACGGAAATCAGGCTTGAAATCCTCAGGGCTGGCGTCAAGTATGAAGTTCTTTGGCCGGCCCGCTGGGGGCCGCGCCAAGCCGGACCCCTAGGAACAAGCGCATGGAACAGTATCACGGCACCACCATCGTCAGCGTGCGGCGCGGCAACCAAGTCGCGCTCGGCGGCGACGGCCAGGTCACGCTGGGCAATATCGTCATGAAGGGCTCGGCCCGCAAGGTGCGCGCCATCTACGACGGCAAGGTACTGGTGGGCTTTGCCGGCGCGACCGCCGACGCCTTCTCCCTGCTCGACCGCTTTGAGGCCAAGCTGCAGAAGCACCAAGGCAACCTGCTGCGCTCGGCAGTCGATCTCGCCAAGGACTGGCGCACCGATCGCGCCCTGCGCCACCTTGAAGCGATGCTGATCGTCGCAGACCGCGAGGCCACGCTCATCATCACCGGCAACGGCGACGTGCTGGACCCGGAAGGCGGCATTGCTGCCATTGGCTCGGGCGGCTCGTATGCCCAATCGGCAGCCAAGGCGCTGATGGAGAACACCGACCTCGCGCCGCGCGATGTGGTGGAAAAATCGCTGCGGATTGCCGGCGAACTCTGCATCTATACCAACACCAATTTCGTGATCGAGACGCTCGAATAACGAGCGCCTTCATCGACAGGATTCCCATGTCTGAAACCATGACGCCGTCGGAAATCGTCTCCGAACTCGACAAGCACATCATCGGCCAGCACAAGGCCAAGAAGGCCGTGGCCGTGGCGCTGCGCAACCGCTGGCGCCGCCAGCAGGTGGGAGACCCGCTACGCCAGGAAATCACGCCCAAGAACATCCTGATGATCGGGCCGACCGGCGTGGGCAAGACCGAGATCGCGCGCCGCCTGGCCAAGCTGGCCGACGCACCGTTCATCAAGATCGAGGCGACGAAGTTCACTGAAGTCGGCTACGTCGGCCGTGACGTCGACACCATCGTGCGCGATCTGGCCGAGATGGCCGTCAAGCAAACGCGCGAATCCGAGATGAAGAAGGTGCGCGCCAAGGCCGAAGATGCGGCCGAAGACCGCATTCTCGACGTGCTGATCCCGCCCCCGCGCGACATCGGCTTTGCGCAGCCGGAAGAGAAGGATTCGACCGCGCGCCAGACCTTCCGCAAGAAGCTGCGCGAAGGCCAGCTTGACGACAAGGAAATCGAACTGGAAGTGTCGGCCGGCGTGCCGAGCATGGACATCATGGGGCCGCCGGGCATGGAAGACATGACCGATCAGATCCGCTCGATGTTCGCGGGCCTGGGCCAAGGCAAGAAGAACCGTCGCAAGATGAAGGTGAGCGAAGCCTTCAAGCTGCTGATCGACGAAGAGGCGGCGAAGCTCGTGAACGAAGACGAGTTGAAGCAGAAAGCGGTGGCCAACGTCGAGCAGAATGGCATCGTGTTCCTGGACGAGATCGACAAAATTGCCAGCCGCAGCGAATACGGCGGCGGCGAGGTGTCGCGTCAGGGCGTGCAGCGTGACCTGTTGCCGCTGGTGGAAGGCACGACCGTCAATACGAAGTACGGGATGATCAAGACCGACCACATCCTGTTTATCGCGTCGGGTGCGTTCCATCTGTCCAAGCCGAGCGATCTGATTCCGGAGTTGCAGGGCCGATTCCCGATCCGGGTGGAACTGGATTCGCTGTCGGTGGACGATTTTCGCGCGATTCTCACGCAGACCGATGCCAGCCTTACCAAGCAATATCAGGCGCTGCTGAAGACCGAAGGTGTTGATCTTGTGTTTGCAGAAGACGGCATCCGCCGCCTCGCCGAGATCGCATGCTCGGTCAACGAGAAAGTCGAGAACATCGGCGCACGCCGCCTGTACACCGTGATGGAGCGGCTGCTGGAAGACCTGTCATTCCACGCGCACAAATCCTCAGGCGAGACGGTGACCATCGACGCCGCATACGTCGACGAGCGCTTGAACGAACTGTCGGGCAACGAAGATCTGTCGCGCTACGTGCTCTAAGCTTGTAAGCAACGCATTCCATATGCACTTCGGGCCGCATCGGAGACGATGCGGCCCGTTTTGTTTGGATGTCTGCAAACGCAAGCCCAACAAGGGTTTGCTCGGGATCACCCAGGGTCGGGCCCGTTTTCTGCTGAAACGAATGGTGCCGCACAGACAATGCGCGCCGCGCACCTGAGGTGCGTGATTCCAACTACGACATCCGACTACGACAAGGAGAGAAGCGTATGAAACCGATCCAACGCCTGGCCCTGTGTTGCGTGCTCGCCTGCGCCCCGTTCGGCATTGCCCATGCCCAGCCCGCGCCGGCCTCCACTGGGGCCGCCGGCGCTTCCGCCTCGAATGATGCCAAGCGCAACGCTTACGACAGCGCCGTCAAGCAAGCCGATGCCAACTACAAAGCCGCCAAGGACAAGTGCGATGCGATGAAGGGCAATGACCGCGACGTTTGCCGCGCGCAGGCCAAGGGCGACTACAACGTCGCCAAGGCCAATGCGAAGGTGGAGCGCGATGGTACTGAAGCCGCCCGCAACCGCGCTGCCAAGGAAAAGGCCGAGGCTGATTACGACGTCGCCAAGACCAAGTGCGATGCCATGAAGGGTAACGAGAAAGACACCTGCGTGAAGGATGCCAAGGCCGCATACACGCGCGCCAAGGGCGGTGAGGAGGTGAGTCACGCCAAGGCCACCGGCAACGCCAAGGACGTGAGCGAAGCGCGCCGCGATGCCGTCAAGGACACCAACGACGCCAACTACAAGGCCGCCAAGGAGCGTTGCGACGCCATGTCTGGCGATGCCAAGACGAAGTGTCAGAACGACGTCGCCGCCAAGTTCAAGAAGTAAGCCGCAAGGAAGTGTTCACACGGGCGGCCTGCCGGTCGCCCCTGCTTTGTCTCAATCGCTCAATCTATCAATTGCAACGGAGGACGTATGAACTGGGATCAGATCGAAGGCAAATGGGATCAAGCCAAGGGCAAGATCAAGGAAAAGTGGGGCCAGCTCACCGACGATGATCTGACGGTGATCCGCGGCAAGCGCGACCAGCTCGCCGGCAAGATCCAGGAGCGCTACGGCTATACGAAGGAACGCACCGAAGACGAACTCAAGGCGTGGGAGCGCGACACCCGCTGGTAATGCCGCGGTGATGTCGATGTAGTGACAGGCGGCCGGTCGTTTATTTTGCGACCGGCCGCTTGCCCAATTTGCGCTGCAGCGTCCGACGGTGCATGTTGAGCGCCCGCGCCGTGGCGGAGATATTGCCGCCGTGCTCGGCGAGTACGCGCTGAATGTGTTCCCACTCCAGGCGCGCGACGGACAGCGGCGCGGGGTTCTCCATCGTCTGTTCAGCCACGGCTTCAGACACGCCGACTTGCAGCGCCAGCAAAATCGAGTCGACATTGGCCGGCTTGGCCAAATATTCATCAGCGCCTAGCTTGACCGCCTGCACGGCGGTGGCGATGCTCGCGTAGCCCGTGAGGATCAACATGCGCGCCTCGGGCAGCGCCTGGCGCAGTGGAGCAATCCAGTGCAGGCCCGAATCCGTGCCGCCATGGGGCATCAGTCCCTTGTCGCTGGCAGCCAGATGTAGATCGACAGTGACATACGAGAAGCGTGTCTGGCGCGCCAGGGCCAATGCTTCGCCGCCGGTGTGGGCGATCTGCGGAGCAAAGCCGCGGCGCGTGAGCGCGCGCGCCAGCGTCTGCGCAAAGACGTCGTCGTCATCGAGGATCAGAAAGGGGGCGGGCTGCTGCATGGAGTTCTCCGAGGCCGTACGCGCTTGGGGCTGCGTCAGGCCGTCTCATTATGTAAAGAGGGTGGGCGCGCCCATGATGGGAGCGGCCGGGTGTTCTGTCGGACCACCGATCGGCAGGCGGAGTTCGGCAATGGCGCCTTGCGGCGGGTTCGGGCGCAGCGTCACGGTACCACCCAGCCGGCGCGCCGTGGTGGAGGCCAGGTACAGCCCGATGCCGCGTCCGCCGTGCCGGCTTGGCACCGGCGTGCGGCCAAGCGAGGCGCGCAGGTCTTCAGGCAAGCCCAACCCCGTATCGACGATGGACAGCACGATCTGCGGGGGCATATCGCGTGGCGTATCGGGGTTGGCGTCGATCCTAGCGGTCAGCAGCAGCGGCACCAGGTCGCGCCCGGCGTGGTGCTGGCTGCGGGCAGCGTTGTCGAGCAGGATGGTGAGAATCTGACCGACGTTCACCGCATCCAATTCCACCGCCTGTGCCGCGGGCGACGCCTCCGTGTGGAGGCGGATATCCGGATGGCGAAGCTGCCACGTCTGCGTAAAACCCGGTAGCCATTGGCCGAGCGGCTCCGGCGCGCCGTCGTTGGGTTTGCTCTGCAGTCGCGCCAGCGCGGCGCGGCACAGCTCGAGCTGCTGTTCGATGGCGCGCAGGTCTTCACGGTACGGAGCCAGTGGGGAGTCGGGCTGCTTCGCGTCGTGCTGCAGTTCGCCGGTGATGACGGCCACGGTAGACAGCGGCGTGCCCATTTCATGCGCCACGCTCGCGCCTTGCGACATCAGAGCTTCGATGCGTTGCTCGCGCAGCAGCCGCTCGCGCGCTTCGGTCAGCTGTGCATCGCTCTCGCGCAGGGCGGCGGACAGGCGCGCCGTAAAGCCGGCGATCATCGCGCTGCTGGCCACAAAATCGATCCACATGCCGGCCAGGTGATAGGCCAATGCATCGGCCTGGTTCGCCAGCTTCAGCGGGATGTAGTTGCCGAGCATCATGCTATAGGCGGCCAGGGCGTACAGCGTCAGGCCGACCACGTGTGCGATCGGCAGCATGGCGGCGGCAATCGCCAGCGCCGGCAGATAGAACGAGACAAACGGGTTGGTCGCGCCACCTGTGAAATACAGCAGGGCGGACAGCGCGGTCAGGTCCACCAGCAGTTGAACGGTGATCTCGATATGCTGCACGGGCCGGTTGCGCCGCACCCGCCATCCGGTCAGCAGGTTGAATAGCGCGTGCAGGCCCATCACGCTCAGCAGCGGCACCACCGGCAGTTGCACGCCAAATACCAGCGGCGCGAGCAGCATCAGCACCAGTTGGGTGGCCAGCAGGCTCCATCGCAGCCAAAACAGGCGGCGTAGACTGGAGGCATCCAGCAGCGGGGCGGCGAGAGACAGGGTGGAAAGCATGGTGAACAAGTGTAAACGTGCGCGCCGCGCGGTTCTCCGTGCGGCGATGCGTCAATCAGCCGCACAATTGTGCACCCAACCTATCTCCCCGCAGGTGCTGTGCTTTAATGCGCAGCACGTACGTCCTGACAGGAGCCTTTGATGATGACGTCCCGGTTGATCCGTTCTTCCGCAGCCCTGGCTGTGCTCACCGCTGGCCTGCTCGCCAGCGTCACCGCTTACGCGCAGGTCACCGTGCAAGACGCGTGGGTGCGCGGCACGGTGCCCGGCCAGACGTCCAGCGGCGCATTCATGACGCTGCAATCGGCCGACGGTGCCAAGGTGGTGGGCGTGTCGACGCCGGTGGCCGGCACGGCCGAGATTCACGAAATGAAGATGGAAGGCAACGTCATGCGCATGCGCGCCGTTCAGTCACTGGACCTGCCGAAGGGCCAGACGGTGCAGCTCAAGCCGGGCGGCTACCACGTGATGCTCATGGACCTGAAGCAGCCCCTGGCCAAGGACGCCACCGTGCCGCTCACGCTCAAGGTCGAGCTGGCCGACAAGCGCGTCGTCGAGCAGAAGGTCGAGGCCCGCGTGCGCGACCTGACCGCCGGCAACATGCCCGCCATGAACCACGGTGGCGAACACAAACATTGATGGCTTGCGGCGAGTGTCGCTTCAAGCCACGCAAGCAAGCATTCCCATGGCTAACAAGACACTGGGCACTCGCCAGAAACTGACCTTCCGCATCGAGCCTTCAACGAAGGCCGGCACGGCGCGCCCGCGCAACGTTTTCGTGCCGCTCGCCCGCGGCCGCAAGGCCGGCGCCCACACCGAAGGCGGCCACGCTGAACGTCAGCGCGGCCGGGCCGACGTCCGCCGCGCATTGCGCACGCTCGACGACGACGGCAAAGACAAAGACAAAGACTGATCAGTCAGTTGGATTCGGATGCTGCCCGAGCCTGCGCAATCGCTTCGCGCAGGCAACGCTGGCAGCGGCAGCCTTGTCCCGGGCGCCGCGCGCTGACAGGTAGCGCTTCTTCGGTCATGCACCAGCATGTTGTATCGCGCTGCGAGCCCTCGCCGATGGCGCCGCAGCGCAACGCCGCGCCGCAGATTGCACATGCGGTGTTGGCGGCCGACGGGGTCACGCTTGGCTGCTCCCGTCGTCTTCGTGCCCGAGCTTGTGCATTGCCTGGCGCAGAAACCCCATCTGGTGTGAGAACCGCGTACACGCATCGCAGGCAAACAGATGCACGCGCAGGCGCAGCCGCTCACCTGTGGAGAGGTCGCGATCCATCTTCGACACCAGCATGCGGTGGGCTTCTTTACAGGTGGGTAGTCCCCAACGGTTCGGCATGATTGTTCTCGGTGATGCGGCTTAGGTGCGCCTGCGGGCGGTTCAGGCGGCGGTGGGCTGATTGCCGAACCAGTGCAGATCAAGGCACTCGCGCAGGCGCATGCGGGCACGGTAGAGCAGTGCCCAGGCATTGGTCGCGGTGATCTGCAATTCCTGACAGATTTCGTCGGTTTCCAGCTCCAGCCATTCGCGCATCATGAAGACGCGGCCAACGCGCGGCGGCAGGCGATCGACGCACATTTGCAGCACGTCGAAGAACTCGCGCCGCGACAGCGCGGCATCGGGGTCGCCCCAGTCGGACGGCGGGCTCGTGTAATGGCCGTCGGCGGCGAACAGACTGTCGAAGACGGCCTCGTCGGAACGCATGCCGGCCTCGTCGGATTCACCGCCTGCAAGCAGCGAGACGCGCACTTCGCGCCGCCCCGAGCGGATCGCATCGATGATCTTGTGCTTGAGGATGCCGATGACGTAAGTCTTGAGCGAGGCGTTGCCGGCAAAGCGCTCGGGATGTTCGAGCACCGCCAGGATGGTGTCGGCCACCGTGTCTTCGGCCAGGGCCGTGTCGCGCAATTGCAATTGCGCAAAGCGCAGCAGGTGAGGGCGCAGCGCGTCGAGTTGGTCGGGTGCGATGGCCATGATTCCCCAGGGTGTTCTTTCGTGGCAACGGTATGGCGGGCACACAAGGTGCGCCAGCAGACCGTAGCGCCTTTTCTTGTAAAATCCCGCTGCCGAAAATGGGCTGCTTCGTTTTTTTGTGTTGCAGGCGACATTCGGCGTTCCATCATACCTGCCCAACCGGATGTCACCGTCATGACCGCTTCTGCTGCCCCCGACCCTGCTGGCCTCGACCCCGAACTCGCGCATATCGCGCCACCGGTGAAGGCTGAGATTCTTGCGCAGGCTCTGCCTTACATTCGCAAGTTCCACGGCAAGACCATCGTTATCAAATACGGTGGCAACGCCATGACGGAAGAAAAGCTCAAGCACAGCTTTGCGCGCGACGTGATCCTGCTCAAGCTGGTCGGCATGAACCCGGTGGTGGTGCACGGCGGTGGCCCGCAAATTGACGAAGCCCTGAAGAAGGTCGGCAAGCAAGGCGCCTTCATCCAGGGCATGCGCGTGACCGACGAAGAGACCATGGAAGTGGTCGAGTGGGTGCTCGGCGGCGAAGTCCAGCAGGACATCGTCATGCTGATCAACCAATACGGCGGCCAGGCGGTCGGCCTGACCGGCAAGGACGGCGGGTTGATCCGCGCCAAAAAGCTGAAGATGCCGGATCGGGAGAAGCCGGGCGAGTTTCTCGACATCGGCTTCGTGGGCGACATCGAGACGATCAATCCGGCCGTGGTCAAGGCGCTGCAGGACGACGCGTTCATTCCGGTCATTTCGCCGATCGGCTTCTCTGACGAAGGCCAGGCCTACAACATCAATGCCGATGTCGTCGCCGGCAAGATGGCCGAGATCCTGAAAGCCGAAAAGCTGGTCATGATGACCAACATTCCGGGCGTGATGGACAAGCAGGGCAACCTGCTGACCGACCTGTCGGCGCGCGAGATCGACGAATTGTTTGCCGACGGGACGATCTCGGGCGGCATGCTGCCGAAGATTTCGTCGGCACTGGATGCCGCCAAGAGCGGCGTGAACTCGGTGCACATCGTCGATGGCCGCATCGAGCACTCGCTGCTGCTGGAAATCCTGACCGAACAGGCGTTCGGCACGATGATCCGCTCGCACTGATGCGAACCACCCGGGCGGTGCGCGTGCGCCATGCTGCGCGCACCTTCCCGCGCGAGGTGCCGGCGGGCTCCGCGCCCGCCCGGCAGCCGGTCTGGCTGTTCGACCTCGACAACACCCTTCACCACGCATCGCACGCGATCTTTCCACAGATCAACCGGCTGATGACGGCATACGTGGCCCGCGTGCTTGGCACCGATGACGCCACCGCCAGCCAGGTGCGCGTGGACTATTGGCGCCGCTACGGCGCCACGATTCTGGGCATGGTGCGCCATCACGGCGTCGACCCCGATGATTTCCTGGCCGAGGCACACCGCTTTGAAGACCTGCGCGCCATGGTGCGCGCAGAGCGCGGCCTGGCCCAACTGCTGCGCGCGCTGCCAGGGCGAAAGATTTTGCTGACGAACGCACCCGTCGCTTACGCGCGCGAGGTGTTGCGCCTCATTGGCCTGAAACGCGCATTCCTGCGCGAAATTGCCGTCGAGCACATGTGGGTGCACCGGCGCCTGCGCCCGAAACCCGATCCGCTGATGCTGCGCCGGCTGCTTGCACGCGAACGCATTGCGCCATCGCGCGCCATCCTCGTCGAAGACACGCTTTCTCACCTCAAACGCTATCGGCGACTGGGGATCGGCACGGTCTGGGTGACGGGCTATCTGCGGCGCGTGCAGCCCACTTCCGCTGCCGATGCATTGCATCCAATGCAAGCGGCAGCCGTGGGCGCGCGTGCAAATTCACCACATCAACCGTCCGCCACACCGATTTTGTTCGCCAACCGGCCCGGCTATGTGGGCGTGAAAGTAAAATCGGTGCTTCAACTAAAACGAAGGCTTGTTCGACGCGGCTAGGCAGTGGTAACTCCGCGCTCGCAACGGGAGAGGGGCCAGGAAGTCATGAGCAACGCGCAAACCGAGTTTCCGACCGCCGAGCCGGTCGCGGACGTCGCCATAGCAGCACCGCCGGTACGCAAACGCCCCCGCCCGGGCGAGCGCCGTGTGCAGATTCTGCAAACGCTCGCCGGTATGCTCGAGCATCCGCGTGGTGAAAAGATCACAACTGCAGGCCTGGCTGCACGGCTGGATGTCTCCGAAGCGGCGCTCTATCGTCACTTCGCCAGCAAGGCGCAGATGTTCGAAGGGCTGATCGAATTTATCGAGCAGACCGTCTTTGGCCTCATCAACCAGATCACGCTGCGCGAAGAACACGGTTTGCGCCAGGCGCATGCCATCGCGCACATGCTGCTGTCGTTTGCCGACAAGAATCCGGGCATGACGCGCGTGCTGGTGGGCGATGCGCTGGTCGGCGAAGATGAGCGCCTGCCCGAGCGCATGGCGCAGTGCCTGGATCGCATCGAGGCGTCGCTCAAACAGAGTCTGCGTATCGCGGTCACGCAGGGTGCTTGGCCTGCGGATACCGACATCGCATCGCGCGCCAACCTGCTCGTGTGTGCAGTGCTCGGCCGCTGGCATCGGTATGCGAAGAGCGGTTTCCGGAAGTCTCCAGTGGAAGGCGCGGATGCGCAGTTGCGGGTGCTGCTGGCCTGAGCGTGCACCGCCCAGACGAAAGCCCCGCAATGCGGGGTTTTTTTATTGCGCGCGGCGTCGGTCAGCCGATGGTGCGTACCGCCTCCGCCAACGTATGAAAGCGCGCCGCAATCTGCTCCGTCTCCACATGGCCATAGCCAAGCAGCAGCCCAGGCAGGCGACGCGCATCGTCCTGGTAATACCGTGAGAGCGGGCGCGTGACGACGTCATTGGCGAGCGCCAGGTCGGCAACGGCCACATCGTTGGTGCCGGCCGGCAATCCCAGCACGAGATGCAGGCCCGACGCACCGTCATGCACGGGCAGTGCGTCGCCAAACTCGTGGGCGATGGAAGCCAGCAGCGTTTCGCGCCGTTCCGCATACACACCGCGCATGCGCCGGATGTGCGAGACGAAATGGCCCTCCGCAATGAAGTCCGCCAGCACGGCCTGCGTGAGAATCTGGCCGCCGCGGAACATCTCCGACAGCCCCGTCGCAAACGCATCGGCCAGCGACGGCGGCACGACCAGATAGCCAATCCGCAAGCTGGGGAACAGCACTTTCGAGAACGTGCCCATGTAAAGCACGCGGCCGCCTTCATCCAGTCCTTGCAACGAAGGCAGCGGGCGGCTGCCGTAGCGGAATTCGCTGTCGTAATCGTCTTCGACGATCCACGCATCGGTGGCGTGTGCGGTCGCCAGCAGCGCGCGGCGTCGCGCCAGGCTCATCACCGAACCGAGCGGATATTGGTGCGAGGGCGAGACCACCATGAGCCTCGGCGGCTTGCTGCGCTGGCGACCGCGCGTGGGGATGTCAAAGCGCATGCCTTCGTCGTCCACCGGCAGCGGCACGGTGCGCACGCCCGCAGCGGTGAGGACGCTGCGCACGCCCCAGTACCCGGGGTCTTCAATCCATGCGCTGTCGCCTGCGTCGCACAGCAACTGCGCGATGAGCTGGAGCGAAGGATGGATGCCGGCAGTGATGATGATCTGCTCGGGCTCGCAGCGCACGCCACGCGCGGTGCGCAGGTAGTCGGCCAGCGCGGTGCGCAACGGCAGGTAGCCCGCGCCTACGGGATACGTCAGCAACGCGGGCGATGGCTTGCGCAGCAGCCGGTTGTGCAATCGCGACCAGATACGTGCCGGAAACATCCGCACTTCCGGCACGCCCGGCATGAAGGCGCCCCATTGGCGCGAGCTGGCGCCTGCATCGCGCACCAGCGCACGGCCGCGCGTGGAAAGCATCGGCGCAGACGGCGTGGCTGCCTCGGCGATCGGCGCGGCCGCTGCTGTGGCGACGGCTGCAGCCGGTGCAGGCGCGGCGTCCAGCCGGTCCGGCGCGGTATCGGCGACGAAGGTGCCGCTGCCAACGCCCGCCGAGACATAGCCTTCCACACCGAGTTGTTCATAAACGTGGATGACCGTGTTGCGTGCGATACCCAGTTCGGTCGCCAGCTGCCGCGATGACGGCAGGCGGGTGCCCGGCTGCAGTTCGTCGCGCAGGATGCCTTCCTGCAACACGCGGTAGAGGCGGCGATGGTCGGGCTCGCCGCCGGGCTCGGCACGGTCAAAACGGCGCTGCAAGTAGTCGACCAGCATGCTGGCGCGGTGCGTGGGTGAATGGTCGGCCATGGTGCGCGATGGAGCCAAAGTGGTTCCAAAAGAAAATCTTGATTGGGTCTTATTGTACAGAGCCAATGAGGCCACACTGGCCCGCATCGCCTCTTTCTTGACCCAACGCACACGACCGCCATGAACGCCCGAGACCCGCAACAGAATGCCCAATGGAATGCCCGCCGCCTGGCCGCTACGCCGCGCGGCGTCGGCGTGATGACCGACCGCTACGCCGAGCGCGCCGAGAACGCCGTGTTCTGGGACGTCGAAGGCCGCCGCTACATCGACTTCGCGGCCGGCATTGCCGTGGTCAATACGGGCCATCGCCACCCGCGCCTGGTGCAGGCCGTGCGCGAGCAGTTGGATCACTTCACGCACACCGCTTTCCAGATCGTGCCGTACGGTTCGTACGTCGAGTTGGCCGAGCGCCTGAACACGCTCACGCCCGGCACGCACGCCAAGAAGTCCGCGTTCTTCACCACCGGCGCCGAGGCTGTCGAAAACGCCGTCAAGATCGCACGGGCGCACACGGGCCGCCCGGGTGTGATCGCACTCACGGGCGCGTTCCACGGCCGTACGTTCATGGGCATGTCGCTGACGGGCAAGGTGGTGCCGTACAAGACGGGCTTCGGGCCGTTCCCGGGCAGCATCTACCACGTGCCGGCGCCGGTCGCGCTGCATGGCGTCAGCACGCAGGATGCGCTGGATGCCATCCAGCGTCTGTTCAAGGCGGATATCGATCCGCGCCAGGTGGCGGCCGTCATCTTCGAGCCGGTGCAGGGCGAGGGCGGCTTCTACCAGATGCCCGCCGATTTCGTGCGCGCCATCCGCGCGCTGTGCGACGAGCACGGCATCGTGATGATCGCCGACGAAGTGCAAACCGGCTTTGCCCGCACCGGCAAGCTGTTTGCCATGGAGCACACCGGCGTGCTGCCCGACATCACGACGATGGCCAAGGGCCTGGCCGGCGGCCTGCCGCTGTCCGCCGTCACGGGCCGCGCAGAGATCATGGACGCCCCTGCTCCGGGCGGACTTGGCGGCACCTACGCCGGCAACCCCCTGGCGGTGGCGTCCGCACATGCGGTGCTCGACATCATTGTCGACGAGAAGCTCTGCGAGCGCTCTGCCGCGCTCGGCGGACGTCTGGTCGATGCGCTGAACGCTGCCAAGACCAAGCAGCCGCGCATTGCAGAAGTGCGCGGCGTGGGCGCGATGGTTGCTGTCGAATTCAACACGCCGGACGGCAAGCCTGACGCCGACTTCACCAAGCTCGTGCAGCAACGGGCGCTCGAAGCCGGCCTGCTCCTCCTCTCGTGCGGCGTGTACGGCAACGTGATCCGCTTCCTGTTTCCGCTCACGATTGAAGACGCGGTATTCGAAGAGGGCCTTGCCATCCTGCAACGCGCACTGGAGGGCTGACACCATGACCCGCACCGACTTGCCGAGCGCGCCGGTTACGCCGCCGATCGCGCTGAAAGACCCCGGCCTGTGGCGCACGCAAGCGTTCGTCGCCGGCACCTGGGCCGATGCCGATGACGGTGCCACGCGCGACGTGACCGATCCCGCCACCGGCCGCACCATCGGCACCGTGCCCGGCATGGGCGCCGCCGAAACGCGCCGCGCCATCGAAGCCGCACAGGTTGCGCAACGTGCCTGGCGCAAGGTGAGCGCACGTGATCGCGCCAAGATTCTGCGCAAGCTGGCCGATCTGATGATGGAGCAGCAGCAGGACCTTGCGGCCATCCTCACGGCCGAGCAAGGCAAGCCGCTGCCGGAAGCCGCCGGTGAAATCGCCTACGCCGCCTCGTTCATCGAATGGTTTGCGGAAGAAGCGCGCCGCATTTACGGCGACACGATTCCGTCGCCGCAGGGCGATCGCCGCATCGTCGTGCAGAAGGAGCCGATCGGCGTAAGCGCGGCCATCACGCCGTGGAATTTCCCCATCGCGATGATGACGCGCAAGGTCGGCCCGGCGCTGGCCGCTGGTTGCTCGATGGTGGTCAAGCCGGCGCTGGAGACCCCCTACTCGGCCCTGGCGTTTGCTGAGTTGGCGGCGCGTGCCGGCGTGCCGGCAGGCTTGCTGTCCATCGTCACGGGCGATTCGCAGGCGATTGGTGGCGAACTGACCTCCAACCCTGTCGTGCGCAAGCTCAGCTTCACGGGCTCGACGGCCGTGGGTCGTTTGCTGATGCGCCAGTGCGCCGACGACATCAAGAAGCTCTCGCTCGAACTGGGCGGTAATGCGCCGTTCATCGTGTTCGACGATGCCGACGTCGATGCAGCGGTGGAAGGCGCGATGATCGCCAAGTACCGTAACGCGGGCCAGACCTGTGTCTGTGCGAACCGCTTCTATGTGCAGCGCGGCATCTACGACACGTTTGCCGCCAAGCTGGCCGACGCCGTGCGTGCGTTGCGCGTGGGCAACGGTACGGAGCCCGGCGTGCAGCAGGGGCCGCTGATCCACATGCGCGCGATGGACAAGGTGCAACAGCATCTGGACGACGCCGTACGCCAAGGCGCCCGCGTGCTGGTGGGCGGCAAGCCGCATGCGTTGTCTGCGCAGGGCGGCGCGTTTTTCGAGCCGACCGTCGTCGTCGACGCAAAGGCCGACATGCTGGTCGCGCATGAAGAAACGTTCGGCCCGCTGGCTGCGCTCATTCCCTTCGATACGGAAGACGACGCCGTAGCCGCTGCCAACGACACCGAGTTCGGTCTCGCTGCGTATTTCTACACGCGCGATCTGGGCCGCGCGTGGCGCGTTTCGGATGCGCTCGAGTCAGGCATGGTTGGCGTCAATACGGGGCTGATCTCGACGGCCGAAGCGCCGTTTGGCGGCGTCAAGCAATCGGGGCTGGGCCGTGAAGGGTCGAAGTACGGCATCGACGAGTACCTAGAGATCAAGTACATCAACATGGCCGGCCTCTGACCGGCGTATGGGCGAGGATCGGGCGCATCACGCTGCGATGATGCGTCCGCCGCCGCTTGCTCTATAATCACGCTTCTCTGGCGCGCCGATTTGACGACTGGCTTGCGGGCGCGCGGGAGTTCAGACATCCACGGATGTGGCGCTGGGCTCTCATTACAAATGCGGCTAAATAGGTTCGGTCAGAGCGGGGTGGTGAAAGTAAGCGCCCTCCGTGCGCCACATGAGAACCCGATTGGTTGCGTGAACAGCGTTGCCGGTCGGGTTTTTTCTTTGGTGCCATGACAGACATCCAGGCTGACCCCGCGGTCACCGCACCCGATGCGGCGCAGGCCGATACCTCTTCTCCGACGGCACATCAGGGCAAACCGGCCAACGCCATCGGTCTGGTCGTGCCCGAACGCATGCACTTTGCCGAGCCGCTGCAACTGCGCAACGGCTCGCAGATCAGCGGCTACGACCTGATGGTCGAGACCTACGGCACGCTCAATGCCGACCGTTCCAACGCCGTGCTCATCTGCCACGCGCTCAACGCTTCGCACCACGTGGCGGGCGTGCATGCCGAGGGCGAAGTCGGCTGGTGGGACAACATGGTCGGACCGGGCAAGCCGGTCGACACCAACCGCTTCTTCGTCATCGGGGTGAACAACCTGGGCTCGTGTTTCGGTTCGACCGGCCCCATGAGCCCGCATCCGGAAACGGGCCTGCCCTACGGCGCACGCTTTCCCGTGGTGACGGTGGAAGACTGGGTGAACGCGCAGGCCCGCGTGGCGGATCGTTTCGGCATCCAGCAGTTTGCGGCGGTGATGGGCGGCAGCCTCGGCGGCATGCAGGCGCTGGCCTGGAGCCTGATGTATCCGGACCGGTTGCGGCACTGCGTGGTGGTGGCGTCCACGCCCAAGCTGTCGGCGCAGAACATCGCCTTCAACGAGGTAGCGCGCAGCGCGATCCTGTCCGACCCCGATTTCCACGGCGGGGATTACTACGCGCACAACGTCAAGCCGAAGCGCGGTTTGCGCGTGGCCCGGATGATCGGCCACATCACATATCTGTCGGACGAGGACATGGCGGCGAAATTCGGCCGCGAGCTGAAGGCGGATGACATCCGTTTCTCGTTCGACGTGGAGTTCCAGGTCGAGAGCTACCTGCGCTACCAGGGCGACAAGTTTGCCGAATATTTCGATGCGAACACGTATCTGCTCATCACGCGCGCGCTGGATTACTTCGACCCCGCGCTGGCTTACGGCGGCAATCTGACCAAGGCCGTTGCGCACACCAAGGCGAGCTATCTCGTCGTCAGCTTCATGACTGACTGGCGATTCGCCCCTTCGCGCAGCCGCGAGCTGGTCAAGGCGCTGCTCGACAACAAGCATCCCGTCACCTACGGCGAGATCGACGCGCCGCACGGTCACGACGCTTTCCTGTTGGAAGACGCGCGCTACCACGCGCTGGTCCGCGCCTATTACGAACGCATCGCGCAGGAGATCGGCGCATGACAACGCAAACGCTGAACCCCACGGCACCCTCCGTCGTGCCGAACATCCTGGCGGACCGGGCCGACTTCCGCGCCATCGCCCGCTGGATCGAGCCGCGCTCCACCGTGCTCGACCTCGGTTGCGCAGACGGCAGCCTGCTGCGCGTGCTGCAGGATGAGCTGGATGTGCTGGCTTACGGCATTGAGATCGACGATGCGGGCGTGCTGGCCTCCACCCAAAAAGGCGTGCACGTGATCCAGCAGAACCTTGAGGGTGGGCTCGCGCTGTTCGAAGACAAGAGCTTCGACACGGTGATCCTGTCGCAGACGCTGCAGACCATCCACAACACGGCGCAGGTGCTGCGCGAGATGCTGCGCGTGGGCCGTGAGTGCATCGTGTCTTTCCCGAACTTTGGTTACTGGCCGCACCGGCTGTCGATCTTCCGCGGGCGCATGCCCGTGTCGGAATCGCTGCCGTACGAGTGGTACGACACGCCCAACGTGCGCGTACTGACCATCCGCGACTTTGAAGCGCTGGCGCCCAAGGTGGGACTGGTGATTCTCGACCGCGTGGTGCTGCACGAAGGCAACGTGGTGCGCTGGGGCGCCAACTGGCGCGGCAGCGTGGCGGTGTACCGGGTGCGCGCCGGCTGATTGCCTCGGCATCGATCGGCTTGACGTGTGCTGCTTTGTGCCCGCCCGCGCGCAGCGCAGTAGCGCGCTACACTGGTTCATCTTCCGGTGAGGAGCGTGCGATGAGCAGACAGACCAGGCGCAGAAGTCCGCGCATGCTGCAGGCGGCGTTGGTGGTTGCGATAGGGATGGCGGCGCCTTTTGCATGGGCTGCCACGTCGCCGAAAGATGTGCGGGGCGACGCCGATGCCCTCACCCAGATCGCCATCGCCCACTACGAGAAGAACGATTTCGGCCACGCCTTCGACGAATTTGCCGAGGCGGCGCAGCGCGGCAACCGGCTCGCGCAATTCAACTACGCAATGATGCTGATGCGCGGCGAAGGCACCGTCGCGCGGCCTGATGAAGCGGTCAAGTGGCTGCGCCGCGCCGCCGACAACCGGATGACCCACGCGCAGTTTGCCTACGGCGAATTGTTCGAACGCGGCGAGCTGGTACCGCGCTCCCTGGAAGAAGCCAACAAGTGGTACGAGCGTGCCGCCGCCGGCGGGCATGTCGAGGCGCAGCGCGCGCTGGCCACCGATTACTTCACCGGGCGCGGTGTGCCACGCGACTACGGGCGCGCATTCACCTGGTACAAGAAGGCGGCCGAGGGGGGCGATGCGCCATCGCAGTACATCGTCGGCAGCTACTACGAGCGCGGCGAGCCCGGCGTCGTGCCGCAGGATATCGAGCAGGCCAAGAAGTGGTACGGCAGGGCGGCCGCCCAAGGCGATGTGGGGGCGCTCGGCAAGCTGCGTGAACTGGTGGAGAAAACCTACCGGGCCAAGCACGGCGATCCGCCCACGGCGGCACGTCAGTCCCTGTAGCGCACACGTCAGTAAAAACCGCCGGGCATGGCTGCATGCACCGGCGGTTTTAGCTTTGGAGCCCGATCAGCCATTCATCAACAGCAGCGGCCGACGCGCCCCGCATAGCGCGCGTCCTGGCGTTCGCGGAAGAAGTCTTCGTACGTCATGACGGCCTGGCCCGGATGGGTCTCCTGCATGTGGCGCACGTAGGTGTCGTAGTCCGGCACGCCCACCATCAGGCGCAGCGTCTGGCCCAGGTAGCGGCCGAAGTTTTCGAGTTCTTCGCGCATGCCCGTGCTCATACGCCCAGCGCTTCGTAGGGCGTTTCGTTGGCGGTCGGGCGGCTCGCCGCGCGCGCCTTGAGTACCGTGCGCAGGCCATACCAGGCGATGCTGACCACCACGAGAATGAACAGGCCGCACAGGAACGCGTCGATGCGGTCGTTCAGCACCACCTGCTGCATCTGCGCCATCGACTTGGCCGGGGCCAGAAGCTTGCCTTCGGCGATCGCGCCGGCGTACTTGTTGGCATGCGCCAGGAAGCCGATCTTCGGGTCCGGATCGAACAGCTTCTGCCAGCCGGCGGTGAGCGTGCAGATCAGCAGCCAGGCGGTCGGCAGCAGCGTCACCCACACGTAGCGGTCGCGTTTCATCTTGACCAGCACGCAGGTGCCCAGTGTCAGCGCAATCGCGGCGAGCATCTGGTTGGAGATGCCAAACAGCGGCCACAGCGTATTGATGCCGCCCAGCGGGTCGACCACGCCCTGGTACAGGAAGTATCCCCACAGCGCGACGGTCGCGGCCGTGGCAATGAGGTTGGCGACGAGCGAATCCGTGCGCTTGAGTGCCGGCACAAACGTGCCCAGCAGATCCTGCAGCATGAAGCGCCCCGCGCGCGTACCCGCATCCACCGCCGTGAGGATGAACAGCGCCTCGAAGAGAATCGCAAAGTGGTACCAGAAGGCCATCATGGCCTGACCGCCCACCACCTGGTGCAGGATGTGCGCCATGCCCACAGCCAGCGTCGGGGCACCGCCTGCACGGGCGAGAATGGTGTTCTCGCCGACGTCCTTGGCGGTCTGGACGAGCACGTCAGGGGAGATGACGAAGCCCCAGGTGGACAGCGTGTGCGCCACCGTATCGGGCGTCGCGCCCACCAGTGCCGCCGGGCTGTTCATCGCAAAATACACGCCCGGGTCGATGACCGAAGCGGCCACCAGCGCCATGATGGCGACGAACGATTCCATCAGCATCGCGCCGTAGCCGATGAAGCGCGCCTGGCGTTCGTTCTCCAGCAACTTGGGCGTGGTGCCCGATGAGATGAGCGAGTGGAAGCCCGATACCGCGCCGCACGCAATGGTGATGAACAGGAACGGGAACATGTTGCCCGACCACACCGGGCCGCCGCCCGCAGCAAACTGCGTCAGCGAAGGCATCTGCATCTGCGGCGCGACGATCAGGATACCGATCGCCAGCGCGAGGATCGTGCCGATCTTCAGGAATGTCGAGAGGTAGTCGCGCGGCGCCAACAGCAGCCACACCGGCAACACCGAAGCGACAAAGCCGTAGCCGATCAGCATCCACGTGAGAGCTTTGCCGTCGAACGTGAACAGCGGCGCCAGCGCGGCATTTTCGTGCACCGCCTGACCGCCGATGATGGCCAGCATCAGCAGCACGAAGCCGATGATGGAGATTTCGCCGATGCGGCCCGGGCGGATATAGCGCACGTACACGCCCATGAACAGCGCGATGGGGATCGTGGCGGCCACCGTGAACGTGCCCCACGGCGAGCCGACCAGCGCCTTCACCACGATCAGCGCCAGCACGGCGAGGATGATGATCATGATGAGGAACGCGCCAAACAGCGCGATCACGCCGGGCACGGTGCCCATCTCGCTCTTCACGAGGTCGCCCAGCGAGCGGCCGTCGCGGCGGCTGGAGATGAACAGCACGATGAAATCCTGCACCGCGCCGGCAAACACCACGCCGGCCAGAATCCAGAGCATGCCGGGCAGATAGCCCATCTGCGCGGCCAGCACGGGGCCCACGAGCGGGCCTGCCCCGGCAATGGCCGCGAAGTGGTGCCCGAACAGCACGTGCTTGTTGGTGGGAACGTAGTCGAGCCCGTCGTTGTAACGCCAGGCGGGCGTCTTGCGGGTGCCGTCCAGGCCGAGCACCTTGTCGGCAATGAAGCGGCTGTAGTAGCGATACGCGATCAGGTAGATGCATACGGCGGCCACCACCACCCATAGCGCACTGACTGCCTCGCCGCGCGCAAGCGCAACGGTGGCAAAGGCAGATGCGCCAAGAATGGCGACGACCAGCCAGATCAGGTGTTGCCTGACGAAGCTCATGTCGGTCTCCTCGAACCTTGGTCGAAGCTATTTGCTGAACGCGGGATGTGGGTTCATCCCTGCGGTAAGTCCTGCCCCCTGACAGGGGCGTGTAGTATTTGCCAGCCTCGCCTCGCGCCACAAGCGGAGGACTACGCAGCACAGGTCCGTAGTTCTACGCAGGGGCCCACACCCGACCGAGACCGCGGCGCCACCTTGCGATGCCGCAACGTACGCCGCGTTTTGCCATGAAGCTCCGCCAGAAGATCCTGCTGCTCGCCGTCGCGCCGCTGACCATCGCCATGCTGGCGATCATGCTGACCGTCCGGCACCAGTCGATTGCGCTGGCGCGGCACGAACGACAGTTGGTGGAATCGGCGTACCTGCAGGCCAAGGAGACCGAACTGCGGTCTTACGTCAAGCTTGCGCAGAGTGCCATCGCGCCGTTGCTTGGGTCCGGCCAAAGTGGCGACCCGGCCCGGGACGAAGCCACACGCGACGAAGCGATGCGCACGCTCGCCCGCCTCGACTTCGGCACCGATGGCTACTTTTTCCTCTACGACTTGCGCGGCCGCAACCTGATGCACCCGCGCCAGCCCGAACTTGTCGGACGCGACTTGTGGGACCTGACAGATGCCGGCGGACAGCCGACTATCCAGAAACTCGTTGCTGCCGCGCAGGCTGGCGGCGGCTTCGTACGCTACATGTGGGACAAGCCATCCACGCACCAGAGCGTGCCCAAGCTCGGTTACGTCGAACCGATCCCGCAGTGGGGCTGGATGGTCGGCACCGGCCTGTACCTGGACGACATCGAGCAGACCCTGCGTGAGATTGACCGGCGCGCGCAGACCAACATCGACCAGACACTGGCCTGGGTGGTTGGCATTGCCGCGGTCAGCATCCTGCTGGTGGCCGGCAGCGGTTTGGCGCTGAACGTGAGCGACCACCGCCAGGCCGATGCCAAGCTGCGCCAGCTCGCGCAGCAGGTGGTGAAGTCGCAGGAAGACGAACGTGCGCGTGTCTCGCGTGAGCTGCACGACGGCATCAGCCAGGTGCTGGTGTCCACCAAGCTGCTGCTGGAAACCGCGCATGGCCATCTCGAAGCGTCAGCGGCATCGCCAGCGTCGATCGAACGGGCGGGCAGCATGCTGCGCCGGGCGCTCGACCGGTTGAACGGCGCGCTGGGCGAGGTGCGGCGCGTGTCGCACAACCTGCGCCCTGCGCTCCTGGATGACCTGGGCTTGGCGGCAGCGTTGGAACTCCTCGTGCGCGAAACACGCGAGGCCCACGAAGACAGCCAGCCGGGGTTTGCGATTGCGCTCGAACTTGTCGGCCCCCCGGTGCAATTGCCGGATGCGTGCAACACCGCACTGTTCCGCATCGCGCAGGAGGCCGTCTCCAACATCGAGCGCCATGCCACCGAAGCGACGCGCATCGGCGTGCTGCTTGAAAACGATATCGATGCCGTGCGTTTGTCCGTTCGCGACAACGGCCCCGGCTTCGACGTGGAATCCGTGCAGGTGGACCCACAGCACGGCATCGGCCTGCGCAACATGCGTGAGCGCATGGCCGCGCTGGGCGGCACCTGTACCATCGCCTCCGGCCCGCACGGCACCGAGGTGTGCGCCGTGCTGCCGCATGTCGTCATCGCTCAACTGGCTTCGGCTCCTTCTTCTCCGCTCGTATGAACATGCATTCACCCATGCCCGTCAAACTGCTCCTCGTCGACGACCACCCGCTCGTGCGCGATGGCGTGCGCGTGCGGCTGGAAGCCGTGCCGCATTTCGAAGTGGTGGGTGAAGCCGGCGACGCAGAAGCCGCCCTGGAGGCCGCGCGCACCTTGGCCCCCGATCTGGCGCTGATGGACATCGGCATGCGCGGTATGAACGGCATCGCGCTCACCGAGAAGTTTGCCGAGGAATTTCCCGAGATCGCCGTGCTGGTGCTGTCGATGCACGACAACCTGGAGTACGTGCGGCAGGTGATCCGCGCCGGCGCGCGTGGCTACGTGCTCAAGGACGCCCCCGCCAGCGAGCTGGTCGAAGCCATCGACGCCGTGCTGGCCGGCCGGCCCTTCTACAGCGCGCAGCTGGCGATGCGCATGGCCGAGCAGGCCGTCATGCCCACGCCTGTGGAGGCACTCACGCCGCGCGAGCGCGACATCCTCGACGGCATCGCCAAGGGCTATGCCAACAAGCGCATCGCCGACGAGCTGGGCTTGTCCGTGCGTACGGTGGAATCGCACCGCCTGAACCTCAAGCGCAAACTCGGCATCGAGGGGCAGGCAGAACTGGTGAAGTTTGCGGTGGAGCTGGGAAAGGGCCGTTAGGCGCCCTTCGCGCTGTCCACGTAATCCCGCACCATCGCTTCGAACGAGGTGTCGCGGCCAAAGCCCAGCGCATCGGCGCGCGCGGTATCGAAGCGCGCCGGCCAGCTTTGCACGATGGCCTTGATGCGCGCGTCCGGCTCCCAGCGGATGCGCGAGACCGGCGCATCGCCCGCCACCTTGCGCAACGCTTCCACCATCTCGCCCACGCGCACCGTAATGCCCGGCAGATTCAGTGAGCGGCGATTGCCCCATGCCGACGCCGGCAGCGTGTACGCGTGCAGCAGCGAGGCCACGACCTGGCGCGGGGAGGCGAGCCAAAGCTCAGTCTCGGCTTCCACCGGGCAGATGGCTTCCTCGCCGGCCAGCGGCTCGCGGATGATGCCGCTGGCAAAGCTCGAGGCCGCGCCGTTCGGTTTGCCCGGGCGTACCGACACCGTGGGGATGCGCACGGCGCGGCCGTCGATGTAGCCCTTGCGCGAATACTCGCCGACCAGGAATTCGCCCATGAGCTTCTGCACGCCATACGAGGCCTGCGGCGTGGCCGCCGTGTCGTCGGTGACAACGGCCGGCAGTTGGCCACCGAACACTGCCACGGAGCTGGCGAACAGCACGCGCGGCGCACGGCCGGTCTTGGCGTGCTGCGCGCGCAGCGCATCGAGCAATGCGCGCGTGCCGTCGAGGTTCACGCGCATGCCGAGGTCGAAATCGGCTTCCGCGGTGCCGCTCACCACGGCGGCCAGGTGGAACACGCCGCCCACGTTTTCGTCGATCACCTGGGCTATCAGGGCGGGGTCGGAGGCATCGCCGGTCACGTAGCGCACGCGCGCATCGGCAATCTGACCGGCCACCTGGTCCAGCACGATGAAGGTCTCCACCGGCTGCTCCGTGCCGTCCGCATCCGGCAGGCCCGGTTGCTGAAGCAGTGCCGCCAGCACGCGCTGGCCCAGGAAACCGGCGCCGCCGGTGATGACGATATTCATGGTGTCTCCTTCTTGCCTGACGTAAGCCGCCGGGCGTTTTGATGGATGCCTAGGGTAAACAGGGATGAAGCGCTACGACTCAACTTGTATGATGACACGACGAATTTACGCTTGCCAAGACATCCCTGCCACCATGTTTGAACGACTCGACGCCGCGCCCTCCCTGTCCGACCGCGTGGCCCAGACCCTGATGGACAAGATCGACGCGGGCGAACTGCGCCGCGGCGAACGCATGCCGTCCGAAACCGTGCTCGGGCAGGAATTCGGTGTGAGCCGAACCGTGATCCGCGAGGCCATCTCGCGTCTGCGCCACGAAGGCGTGGTCGAAGCGCGCCAGGGCAGCGGTGTGTACGTCACCCAGCAGGCCGGCCTCAAGCCGCTGCGGATCGACGCGGCGCAAGCCGGCTCGATCGATGCCGTGCTGCACATCATCGAACTGCGCCGCGCGCTGGAGGCTGAAGGCGCCGCCCTCGCGGCCCAGCGCCGCACCGACGCCGAGATGATCGAGATCGACGCCGCACTCGACAGCATCGACGCTGCGGTGGCGGCCGGCGGTGACGGCGTGACCGAAGACCTGCGTTTTCACCGCGCCATCGCGGCCGCCAGCGGCAATCCGTTCCTCGTGCAGGCACTCGGCTTCTTCAGCCAATACCTGGAGGAAGCGATCGGCGTGACGCGCAGCAACGAAGCGCGCCGGGAAGATTTCGCCCGCCAGGTCCGCGACGAGCACCGCGCGATGGTCGAAGCGATTCGCCACCGCGACGCACTCGCTGCACGCAATGCCGCGCAGACCCACATGTTCAATGCCGCACGTCGCTTGGCCGAGGGCCGCGATGCAGCGCAAGACTGATATCAGGAGCCATTCATGACGCAATCGGCGGCTGACCGGAAGGTTGGCGTGATCGGACTCGGCGCCATGGGTCTGGGCATTGCCAAGACCCTGCGTAATCACGGCTACACCGTGTATGCCTGCGATGCGCGCCCGGGCGCCGCTGCAGATTTCGCCAAGGAAGGCGGCGTGGCCTGTGCAACGCCTGCCGAGGTGGCAGCGGGTGTGGACGTGGTGGTCTCGGTGGTGGTCAACGCTGCGCAGACGGAAGCCGTGTTGTTCGGCGAGGCAGGCGCAGCGGGCGCCATGCGACGGGGCAGCACGTTCGTCATGTGTTCAACGGTGGACCCGAACTGGTCGATAGCGCTGGAGGCGCGTCTCGCGCAGCAGGGCATTCTGTACGTGGATGGCCCTATCTCCGGTGGCGCTGCCAAGGCCGCCTCGGGCCAGATGACCATGATGACCTCGGCCACGCCCGAGGCGTATGCGGCGGCGGGCGACGTGCTCGATGCCATGGCTGGCAAGGTCTATCGCCTGGGCGACAAGGCGGGCGCGGGCAGCAAGGTCAAGATCATCAACCAGCTGCTGGCCGGCGTGCACATCGCCGCGGCCGCCGAAGCCATGGCACTGGGCCTGCGCGAAGGCGTGGCAGCGGACGCGCTGTACGAAGTCATCACCCATAGCGCGGGCAACAGCTGGATGTTCGAAAACCGCATGGCCCACGTGCTGGCCGGCGACTACACGCCGCTGTCCGCCGTCGACATCTTCGTCAAGGATCTGGGGCTCGTGCTCGATACCGCGCGCGCGAGCAAATTCCCGCTGCCACTGGCGGCCACCGCGCACCAGATGTTCATGCAGGCGTCCACCGCCGGCTACGCCCGTGAAGACGACTCCGCCGTGATCAAGATCTTCCCGGGGATCTCGTTGCCGGAGGGCCAACCGAAATGAGCGCAGCGCCCACGTCCCGCCCGGTCCTCGGTTGCATCGCCGATGACTTCACCGGTGCGACCGACCTTGCCAACATGCTCGTGCGCGCCAACATGCGCACGGTGCAGACCATCGGTGTGCCGCAGGCAGGCGCCGGGGCCATCGCGGCGGATGCCGATGCCATCGTCGTTGCGCTCAAGTCGCGCACGATTCCGGCGGCGGATGCCGTGGCGCAGTCGTTGAATGCGCTGCACTGGCTGCGCGCGCAAGGCTGCTCGCGCTTCTTCTTCAAATACTGCTCGACGTTCGATTCCACCGACGCCGGCAACATCGGCCCCGTGGCCGAAGCGTTGATGGCTGAGCTGGGTACCGATTTCACATTGGCCTGCCCCGCCTTTCCCGAGAACGGTCGCACGATCTTTCGTGGCCATCTGTTCGTGGGCGACGTGCTACTCAACGCGTCGGGCATGGAGCACCATCCGTTGACGCCGATGCGCGATCCGAACCTCGTGTCGGTGCTTGCGCGCCAGAGTGCGGGCAAGGTCGGCCTGCTGCGGTACGACACCGTCATGCGCGGTGTGCAGGCCGCTCGCGATCGGGCCCAGCAATTGCGCGCCGACGGCGTGAAGCTGGCAATTGCCGATGCCATTTCGAACGACGACCTCATCGTGCTGGGCGAGGCATTTGCCGATCTACCGCTGCTCACCGGCGGCTCGGGCCTGGCGCTTGGCCTGCCGGCGCAATATCGCCGCGCGGGGCTGATCACCGCGCACGGCAACGCGGCGCAACTGCCGATCGTGGCCGATTCGGCGATCGTGCTGTCGGGCAGCTGTTCACGTGCGACGAACGCGCAGGTGGCGCACTGGCGCGCATCGCGTCCGGCGTTCCAGGTGGATCCGCTGGCGCTGGCCGAAGGCAAACCGGTGGTGGTCGAGGCGCTTGATTTCGTGCACCGCCATGCAGGTCAGACGGTGCTGGTATACGCCACCAGTGCGCCGGAGCAAGTGGCACGCGTGCAGCAGATGCTGGGCGTGGAACGCGCCGGCAAGTTGGTGGAAGACGCACTGGGCCGCATCGCCCGCACGCTGCATGCCGATGGCGTGCGCCGCTTCGTGGTGGCCGGCGGCGAGACATCGGGCGCGGTGGTGCAGGCGCTCGATGTGCGTGCGCTGCGCATCGGCCCGCAGATCGACCCAGGCGTCCCCTGGACGGCCACCATCGGCAACGATCCGACTGCGCTGGCATTGAAGTCCGGCAACTTCGGGACGGTGGATTTCTTCGAGAAGGCGCTTGCGCAACTGGCGCAGGCCACAGCGGAGGCAGCGGTATGAGTGCGTCTACCGAAACGGCGCTACGTGAGGAGATCACCCGCGTCGGACAGAGTCTGTATGCCCGCGGTTACACCGTCGGCACGGCAGGCAACATCAGCGCGCGGCTGCCTGACGGCTGGCTCATCACGCCCACCGATGCCTGCCTCGGCACGCTGGACCCGGCACGTATCGCCAAGGTGCTCGCGACGGGCGAGTGGGTCGGAGGCGACAAGCCGTCGAAGACCCTCGCCCTGCATCGCGGCATCTACGACCGCAATGCGGAGGCGCATGCCGTGGTGCACACGCATTCGACGCATCTCGTGGCACTCACGCTGGCCGGCGTCTGGCATGACGCCGATGTGCTGCCGCCCATCACGCCGTACTACGTGATGAAGGTCGGCCACGTGCCGCTTATCGCGTATCGGCGACCGGGCCATCCGGATGTGGCTGCACAGATCGCTGCGCTGGCCAACGAGGTGCGCGCTGTGCTGCTCGATCGGCTTGGGCCCGTGGTGTGGCACGGCTCGGTGTCGAATGCCGCTTACGCGCTCGAAGAATTGGAAGAAACCGCACGGCTTTGGTTGATGACCGAACCCAAGCCGGCGCCGCTGTCCGATGCGCAGATCGACGAACTGCGCCAGACGTTCGGAGCCCGTTGGTAGAGCAACCGGCGGCAGATCGGTAGTGCCCGCCGCTCGGCCCATATAACACCTACACCGGAGACAAAATGAACACCTCGACCGCCACCACGGCGGCGTTGCCTTCGCACGCCGTTTCAAAAGAGGACAGTGTCTACGCGCGCGTGTCGCGCCGCATCGTCCCGCTCATCATGCTCTGCTACGTGGTCGCGTACCTCGACCGCGTGAACGTCGGGTTTGCGAAGCTGCAGATGTCGCAGGCGCTGAATTTTTCCGAGACGGTGTACGGGCTCGGTGCCGGCATCTTCTTCATCGGCTATTTCCTCTTCGAGGTGCCGAGCAATCTGCTGATGAACAAGATCGGCGCGCGCATCTGGATCGCGCGGATCATGATCACCTGGGGTTTGATCTCGGGCGCGTTTGCATTTGTGCAGACGCCCACGCAGTTCTACGCGATGCGCTTCCTCCTGGGCTTGGCGGAAGCGGGTTTCTACCCCGGCATCATCCTGTACCTGACGTACTGGTATCCGTCGCATCGCCGCGCGCGCATCGTGGCGATGTTCATGGCGGCCATTCCCATCTCGGGCATCTTCGGCAACCCGCTGTCGGGCTGGATCATGAGTGCGTTTCACGGAGCGGGCGCAGCCGGCGGCTGGCAGGGCTGGCAGTGGATGTTCGTGATCGAAGCCATCCCTGCCGTGCTCGTTGGGCTGCTGGTGCTCTGGAAGTTCGATGACAGCATCCGCAAGGCCAAGTGGCTGTCGGAAGACGAGAAGCAGATCCTCGAAGCCAACATTGCGGCCGACAACAAAGGCAAGACCGAGCACCCCGGCATCGGCAAGGTCTTCTCCGACCCGCGCGTGTGGATGATGAGCCTGATCTACTTCGCCTTCGTCATGGGCCAGTACGGGCTGACGTTCTGGATGCCGACGCTGGTGAAGAGCGCCGGCGTGAAAGACACCCTGATGGTGGGCGTGCTCTCCGCCATTCCGTATGTCTGTGCGGCGATCACCATGGTGCTGATCGGCCGCAGCGCCGATGCACGCCGCGAGCGCCGCTGGCACCTGGTTGTGCCGGCGCTGATGGGCGCAGTCGGTTTTGCCGTGGTGGCAATGGCGGGTCACAACGTGGCCCTGTCGATCGTGTTCCTGTCTTTGGCCGCCGCGGGCGTGCTGACGTGCGCGCCGCTGTTCTGGTCCCTGCCGACGGCGTTCCTGCAAGGCACCGCTGCTGCGGCCGGCATTGCCGCCATCAACTCCGTCGGCAACTTGGCCGGCTTCGTGAGCCCCTATATGATCGGTGCGCTCAAGGACATGACGGGCAGCACATCCGCCGGCATGTACGCGCTGGCGGGCGTGCTGGTGCTCGGCTGCATTGCCGTGTTGCGCACGCCGCCGAAGCTGGTCAATAAATAAGCAATCGTATTCAGAGGTCTGTCATGCCGCGCTTTGCCGCCAACCTGTCCATGATGTACCAGGAGCACGCGTTCCTCGACCGCTTTGCCGCTGCGGCAAAGGATGGCTTCGAGGGCGTGGAGTTCCTTTTTCCCTACGACTTCGACAAGGCCGATATCCGCGCCCGTCTTGACGATACAGGTCTCACGCAGGCGCTGTTCAATGCGCCGCCGGGCGATTGGGCGGGCGGCGAGCGCGGCATCGCCTCGCTGCCCGGTCGCGAAGAGGAGTTCAAGCGCGGCATTGCGACAGCGCTCGAGTATGCGCAGGTGCTCGGCAACACGCGTCTGCACGTGATGGCTGGCCTGCTGCCCGCGGGTGCAGACCGCGCACGCCATCACGCCACCTACGTGAGCAACGTCGCCTACGCTGCGCACGAGGCCGCCGGCGCGGGCGTCACCATCGTGCTGGAACCCATCAACACGCGCGACATGCCGGGCTTCTTCCTCACGCACCAGGCGCAGGCGCATGCGGTGTGCAAGGAAGTCGGCGCGACGAACGTCAAGGTGCAGTTCGACCTGTACCACGCGCAGATCATGGAGGGCGATCTGTCGGTCAAACTCAAGCAGTACGTCGAGGGCGTGGGCCACGTGCAGATTGCCGGCGTGCCCGATCGCCACGAACCGGACGAAGGTGAGCTGAACTATCCGCACCTCTTTGCGTTGCTGGATGCGCTCGGCTATGACGGCTGGGTCGGGTGTGAATATCGGCCGCGTGCCGGTACGAGCGAAGGGCTCGGCTGGCTCAAGCGCTGGCGCGAAGGCCAACGCTGATCGGCTCGCCTTCAAACAAAGACGGCCGGAGCTGCATGCGCAGTCCGGCCGATGTCTTCTGGGGCGGCGTCGCTTAGGACTTGCAGGCGCCGATGTAGCGGCCCTGGTAGTGGAAGCCGCTCTTCATTGGCCCGAACTGCGGATGCTGGTACTGACCACTGCCGCTGATGTTGTACGAGGTCGGCGTCAGCGGCCCGCTGGCTTCCAGCACGCCCTTGCCGCCCTGCGGGTCTTCGCACGACAGCGTGACCTTGAGCGTGCCCAGCGTGTAGTTCCAGCGCGTGAGCTTGCAGCCTTGCTGATCACGGCGGATGGAACGCTCGAACATGGCGCGCACGTCGCTGGCGTCGTTGGCGCTCAGGCAGCCGCGTTCAGGGCGGCTCGGCACTTGGCGGCCTTGCTCGTCAAAGTGCGGCAACGGCTTGCCGTTCAGCGTCGCGCTCGTCGTGCTTTCCCACAAACCTGGCGTGACTTCCTGGGCGTGCGCGCCCAATGTCAGTCCAGCCAGCAGTACACCGCTGTGCCACAGCTTCATATTGAATTCCTTGATGGGGCGAGATCACGCACGGCCCCATCGCGGCCCGGCACGAGCGGCGATGGGGTCGGCGGTCAGGGATGTGCGATACGCGGCGTATGGATCTGGGCTCAGACGCCCAGGCGCACCGGTTCCTTGGCCAGCGAACGCGACGTCGGCATGTGGCCGTACGACGGAAGTTCGGCCTTGCGGGTTGCGGCTTCCAGTTGCATGCCGATCGCTTCGGCAGCATGCGCGGCCGTCGTGCCTCCAGTGCCGGCCACGAGCCGATAGCCGCCGCCGCGCACGGTCTGGATCAGGCCGTCGCAAGGCGTACCGGCCAGCGCCACGCGCAGCTTGCGCACGTGCACATCGACCGTGCGCTCACCCACGAAGACATGGTTGCCCCAGACGCGGTCCAGCAGCTGCGTGCGCGAATGCACGCGTTGCGGATGCGCGACGAGAAAGTGCAGCAGGCGGAATTCCAGCGGGCTGAGCGCAATGGCGCGGGGGCCGGTTTCGGTTTGCGCAGTCACACCCAGCGTGAGCGGATCAAGGCGCAGGCCGTTGACCTGCAGGATGTCGTCGCCATGCTGGTGCGGCGCGCGGCGGCGCAGCACAGCGCGAATGCGGGCGTGCAGCTCGCCGGTGTCGCACGGCTTGACGACGTAGTCGTCGGCACCGGCGTCAAGCGCGGCAACCTTGGCGCGCGCATCGCCATGACGGGACAGCACAATGACCGGCAGGCCGCGCGTCTGCATGTTGGCGCGCAAGGCCAGCAGCATGTCGATCGACTCGCGCTCGGGCCACGTCCACTCCATCAGGAGCAGCTCCGGCATGGCGGCCAGTATCGCAGCCTGCGCCTGGCCCGGATGGCTGACCCGTTGAACATCGTGTCCACCATCACGCAGGGAAAACGACAGACGCTCCCCCTCTGCCTGGTCGTGTTCGACCAGCAAGATCTGAATACCCACTTTGTAATACCTCCCGTCTAACCAGCCGACACACTCCGGCGAGCAGCCTCGCGGCTGCGCTCTGCTGTCTGCGGTGCGCGTTGTTATGAGTGCCATGCGGGCAATTGCGCCTGTGCTCGCATGTCTTTTCTTGCGGGCGCTGTTGCCTGGCCGTCGGCCTTGCGCGGATCGTCATGCTGCTGTTCCCGTCGACGATCGCCAGCGGAGCCTCCTGGGTGGTGTCCAGGGTGGTCCTGAGAAAGGTCTGCAAGCCCCTCGGTGCCAGTCGCAGCGTGCCGGACCATGCAATCGTTTGCACAGTGTGCGGTATCGCTTACGCGCAATCCGAGCCGGCGCCCCCCCGAGCGCCGGTGAGGCGGGGATCCCCCACCTCCTTTGGCATAAGGCTTGTTCGCCCTTTCCCGTTTCCTCTAGTCATGAATCCCCCTCTGGCTCAGAGAGAAAGGATTCCGTTTTGCCGGATTATAAGAATCCCGTAGGAATTCGTCACGCAGGAATTTTGAAATTTCGAAATTCATTCAATTCCCCCGCGAACCGGGATGTGGCACGGTTGACATGAATTCTTCATAAAGCTAAGCCCGGCAACGTTCTTGGCCGATAGCATGCGTGCAATGATTCAAGTCTGGCATAAATGCATAACGATTATGCTCGCGCCGGCATAATGATCGATTTCATGTGTGCGCCGGTATTTTTTTCAAAACAATCGGATTCGCTAAAAATCAATTGATCTGTTTTGTGGCAGGGGTAATTCGCGCGATTTAAAACTTTAGGATTACTGCTCGTTGTTTGGGCAACCTGTTGTGGGCGGACGCAAAAAAGCCCGCGCGAGGCGGGCTTTCTTATCCTGATGCCGAGGAGGCAGCGGGCGTCAGCCGCTCAGGCGTTCTTCCAGGCGGGTCTTGGCATCGGGCAGCGCTTGCGGAAGGCCGTGCGCCAGTTTCGTGAACAGCTCGTCGTGCAGCGCCAGCTCTTCCTTCCAGGCCGCTGCATCCAGCGAGATCACCTTGGCGAACTGCTCGGCCGTGAAGTCCAGGCCATCCCAGCTCAGTTCTTCGTAGCGCGGCGACACGCCGAAGACGTGTTCCTCACCCTGCGCCTGGCCTTCGATGCGATCGACCATCCACTTGAGCACGCGCATGTTCTCGCCAAAGCCCGGCCAGACGAACTTGCCGTTTTCGTCCTTGCGGAACCAGTTCACGCAGAAGATCTTCGGCAGCGTGGCGCCGCTCTCGGCCAGCTTCTCGCCGAGTTTGAGCCAGTGCGCGAAATAGTCGGCCATGTTGTAGCCGCAGAACGGCAGCATGGCGAACGGGTCGCGGCGCACCACGCCTTGCTGGCCGGCAGCGGCGGCGGTGGTTTCCGAGCCCATCGTGGCGGCCATGTACACGCCTTCGGTCCAGTCGCGCGCTTCGGTCACGAGCGGCACGGTGGTCGACCGGCGGCCACCGAAGATGAACGCATCAATGGGAACGCCGGCCGGGTTGTCCCACTCCGGATCGATCGACGGGCATTGTGCGGCCGGTGCGGTGAAACGGGCGTTCGGATGCGCCGCCTTGCGCCCGGTTTCCTTGGCGCTCGCAGGCGTCCAGTCCTGACCCTGCCAGTCGATCAGGTGCGCCGGCGGCGTGTCGGTCATGCCTTCCCACCACACGTCGCCGTCGTCGGTGAGGGCCACGTTGGTGAAGATGACGTTCTCTTTGAGCGTGGCCATCGCGTTGAAGTTGGTCTTCTCGCTCGTGCCCGGAGCCACGCCAAAGTAGCCGGCTTCCGGGTTGATGGCGTACAGGCGCGTTTTGCCGTTGGCGTCCTGGCGGGGCTTGATCCAGGCGATGTCGTCGCCGATGGTCGTCACCTTCCAGCCGTTCAGGCCTGCAGGCGGAATCAGCATCGCAAAGTTGGTCTTGCCGCAGGCCGACGGGAAGGCCGCAGCCACGTGGTACGTCTTGCCCTCCGGCGACGTCACGCCCAGGATCAGCATGTGCTCGGCCAGCCAGCCCTGGTCGCGGCCCATGGTGGAGGCGATCCGCAGCGCAAAGCATTTCTTGCCCAGCAGCGCATTGCCGCCGTAGCCCGAGCCGAACGACCAGATTTCCCGCGTTTCCGGGAAATGCACGATGTACTTGGTCGGGTTGCACGGCCACGGCACGTCCTTTTCGCCGGCGGCGAGCGGCTTGCCGACGGTGTGCACGCACGGCACAAAATCGCCGTCGGTGCCCAGCACGTCGTACACCGCGCGGCCCATGCGGGTCATGATGCGCATGTTGACGGCCACGTACGGGCTGTCCGACAACTCCACGCCGATGTGCGCGATCGGCGAGCCCAGCGGGCCCATCGAGAACGGCACCACATACAGCGTGCGGCCGCGCATGCTGCCGTCAAACAGGCCGTTCAGCGTCTGGCGCATCTCGGCCGGGGCCGTCCAGTTGTTGGTGGGGCCGGCGTCTTCCTTCTTCTGCGAGCAGATGAAGGTGCGGTCTTCCACGCGTGCCACGTCCGACGGGTCCGACAGCGCCAGGTACGAGTTCTTGCGCTTGGCCGGGTTGAGCTGCTTCATCGTGCCGGCGGCCACCATCTCGGCGCACAGGCGGTCGTATTCCTCTTGCGAACCATCGCACCAGACGATGCGCTCCGGCTTGGTGAGCGCTGCCACCTCGCCCACCCACGCGATCAGGCGCGGGTGTTTCACGTAATCGGGCACGTTCAATGCGGGCACGCCCTGCATCACGGGTTGATTCATGACCAAAACTCCAATGGAAGTGAGAAAGAAATCGGTGTCGGATCGGCACGGCGGCCGCGCCCAGCGGCGGGGTGGAAAGCGATCGACGGCGCATCGGAAGCGAGCCGGATCAGCGGTTTCCAGAGGGAGAGGTGAGGCAGGCGGAGGGACGGGAGCCGTGCTGATTTCACATTCAGTTACAAAGCGGTGCACTGACGGAAGGTGGGTTTTTCCGGGCAGCGAGGGCCGCGTGCGCTAAAGTGGCGGGACCGAGGTCAACAGACCGTAGAACAAGGACTCGTCACTAGCGAGGCTGCGCAAATTGCGTGCCCGCGGCGGGCAATTCCAAACGTCGACACGGATTGTCGTGCGACGAGGGATGGGAAGAATACCACCGCGAGGGATCGCTGTTTTTTGCTGCGCACCATTGTTCGAAGTGAGATGTCGATGAAGATTGCCGTACTGGACGACTACCAAGACGCTGTTCGCAAGCTGGATTGCTTTAGCTTGCTGCAAGACCACGAAGTCAAAGTGTTCAACAACACCGTCAAAGGTGTGGGGCAATTGGCCGCACGCGTGGCGGACGTTGAAGCCATTGTGCTGATCCGGGAGCGCACGCGCGTGACGCGTCAGTTGCTCGATCGCCTGCCCAAACTCAAGATCATCAGCCAGACGGGCCGCGTATCGCGCGACTCGGGCGGCCATATCGATCTGGATGCCTGCACCGAAAAGGGTGTGGTGGTGCTGGAGGGGAAAGGCTCGCCGGTGGCGCCGGCCGAGCTGACCTGGGCGCTGGTCATGGCCGCGCAGCGCCGCATTCCCCAATACGTGGCGAGCCTCAAGCACGGCGCGTGGCAGCAGTCGGGGCTGAAATCCACCACGATGCCGCCCAACTTTGGCATCGGCCGGGTCCTGAAGGGCCAGACGCTGGGCATCTTCGGCTACGGCAAGATCGGCCAGCTCGTGGCCGGTTACGGCCGTGCTTTCGGCATGAATGTACTGGTGTGGGGTCGCGAGGGCTCGCAGGAACGGGCGCGCGCCGATGGCTTTGCTGTGGCGGAATCGAAAGACGCCCTGTTCGAGCAGTCCGATGTGCTGTCGGTCCACCTGCGCCTGAACGACGAAACGCGCGGCATCGTCACCGTGGCTGACCTCACCCGCATGAAGCCGACCGCCCTCTTCGTCAACACTAGCCGCGCCGAGCTGGTCGAAGAAAACGGCCTGGTGACGTCGCTCAACCGCGGGCGACCGGGCATGGCCGCCATCGACGTGTTCGAAACGGAGCCCATCCTGCAGGGCCACACCCTGCTGCGCATGGAGAACTGCATCTGCACGCCGCACATCGGGTACGTCGAACGCGAAGGTTACGAGCTGTACTTCAGCGTTGCGTTCCAGAACATCCTCGATGTCCTGCAGGGCAACGTCGACAGCGTGGTCAACCCGACGGCGCTGGCGCCTGCCCTGATCCGCGCATAACGCCAGTCGTTTTGCCCGTCGCTTCCGTCAATCAGGCGGCGGCGCGTAGCTGCGGCTGATTGGCGCCCGCGCCGTCGAAGCGGAAGCTGTCCATGGCCAGCGATCCGTATGTCACTGTGTCGACCACGTGCTGGGCCTGCACGCCGCCCGGCGTGGCTTGGCCTGGCTGTCCCATCGCCGCGCCCAGTGCCACGTACAGCGGCATCAGGTGTTCATCGGTCGGGTGGGCGTGGGCGGCGTTCGGGGCTTGCGCGCGGTAATCGCAGAAGCGGGTGAAATCGCCGCTGCGGATGCCATCGGTCATCGTCTCGATCATCCATTCGCGGAAGGCCGTCACCCAAGGCTCGACCGGCACGCCGTGCTGCGCCATGCCCGGGCCGCGCATCAGCGCGCGCAGGTTGTGCGTGAAGCTGCCGGAGCCGACGACGAGCACGCCCTCGTCGCGCAGCGGCGCGAGCGTGCGTCCCATCGCCATCTGGCATGCCGGCGACAAGCCCGGCATCAACGACACCTGCACGACGGGGATCTTCGCCTCGGGAAGCATCAGCATCAGCGGCACCCATGCGCCGTGGTCCAGCGGCTGGCGCGGGTCCAGCACGGTGGAGGCCTGTTCTTCCAGTCCGGGGACGATGTTGCCGTCGATCAGCGCACGGATGCGTTCTGCCACGTCGGGCGCGCCCGGAGGGGCGTATTCCAGGGCGTAGAGCTGCGGCGGGAAACCGCCGAAGTCGTGCCAGGCCTCCTGCTGCGCGCGGGCAGTGACGGCCGGCCGGCGCGTCATCCAGTGCGGTGAAACCACGACGATGGCGCGCGGCTTGAGGGCTGCCATCTCTTGCCCGAGCGCCGCAAGCATCTTGCCGACGGGGCCCGGATCGGCCGCCAGCATGGGCGACCCATGGGACAGATAGAGCACGGGGAGCATGTCAAATTTCCTGAAGAATGTGTCTTCCATTCTGCGCCGACGCCGCGCCAGTAACGTGCATGGATTTGCAGGGCGGGATCAGGAAAATTGAACGAGTGCGCTTACATGCTCAGTAATTCCTCCGCCACCGTCGGGTGGAGGCCGACAGTCGACTGCAGATGCTTGAGTCGTACGCCCATGCGCACGGCCACCGCGAGCGCCTGGATGATCTCCGGCGCGGCGTTGTCGACGATGTGCGCGCCGAGCACGCGGCCGCTGCGCGCATTGCACACCAGCTTGATCAGCGATTCCATGCCCGAGCCCGCAAAGCGCTGCTCCAGCGAGACAAAGCGGCGGACGACCACGTCGATGCGGTCGGCCAGGGCGCGTTTGTCGGTGTCTGGGCCTCGTTTGCCAAGTTCGGGCCAGCGCGTGCGCGCGTCGGCCTCGGTCAGGCCCACGCTGGCGATGGCCGGATCGCAGAACACGGCCATCGGCACGGTGTTCATGTCAGGCAGCTTGATCCCTTTGCCGAACAGGCGTTCGGCCACGTAGCGGCCCTGCGCGACGGCCACGGGCGTCAATTGCAACGGGCTGCCGCCGCAGACGTCGCCGACTGCATGGACGCCGCGGGCGCGTGTACGGAAGTGGCGGTCGACGGCAATGCGCCCGTGCGCATCGAGCGTGACGCCTGCGGCCTCCAGGCCAAGGCCTGCGATGTTCGACGTGCGTCCGATGGCGCTCAGCATGCGCTGGGCGCGCAGCACGCGGGGAACGTCGCTGCCCTCGGCGCTCGCGTAGACGGCCACGCCGCCGCCGTTCACGGCATCGCGTTCGACGCGGACGACGTCGGCGTTCAGGATCAGGTCGACGCCGCAGCCGGCGAGCGACTGCGCAGCGGCCTCAGCCACCGTGGCGTCAAATTCAGGCAGCACGCGCGCATCGCGCGTCAGCACGGTGACCCGCACGCCGAAGCGCGCCAGCGTGGACGCCATTTCCACCGCGATGACACCGCCGCCCGCGATGATGAGCGAGGCGGGCAGCGTGTCCCAGCCGAACACGTCGTCGGAAGTGCAGGCCAATTCGGCGCCGGGTACGGGAAGCGGCGTGGGTCGCGCACCGGCGGCCAGCACGATCTGGCGCGCACGCAGCGTGGTCTTCCCGGACTCGGCTTGCACCCGGACGATGCCGCGGCCGCGCAGCGAAGCCATGCCGCTCAGCCATTGCACGCCGGCATCGGCCAACTGGACGACATGCGCTTCGTGCAGCCGCGCGACCTCGGCGCGCGTGCGGGCGATGGCATCGGCCCAGGCTTCCGAGGCGTCCGAGGTGTGCGCTGCGAGCAAGCATCGAGCCATCGTCTGCGACCAGGCGGCGCCGTAGCGGAGCAGTTTCTTGGGTACGCACCCGCGGTTGACGCAGGTGCCGCCCACTTGCGCGCGGTCGATCAGCAGCGTGCGCGCGCCCAGTTGCGCAGACCGGCGCGCAGCCGCGAGCCCGGCCGAACCGGCGCCGATCACGATCAGGTCAAACGCATGTGCAGGGTTTGCGGCCATGAAGTGTCCGTCGGAGAAGGATCGGCCGGACGACCTTGATGGCACGCCGGCGGGCGCGCCATGTGCAGCAAGCAGCGCGCCCGCCGCCTCTCTCTTCGAGGTGGTGGTTACGCAGCCACCGCCGTGGCGAACCCGCGTGGAAGTTCGCGCAGGAAGGTTTCGCCGTCATGACGGCCGAGCGCATAGGCGTCGCGCATGGCGCCCGGGCGGGTGTAATCCCAGCTCGAAATGGGAACCTTGCGCGAGGGCTGGACGTAAAACCGGCGCTGCACGCCGTCGGCCACCGGCACATCCATGCGGAAGTACGTCGGGCGCGGGTATAGCCGCGTCACGAGCACCAGCGCGTCGCCGGGCGCGGCGTCCAGCGCGTGCACGGGCACGTTGTCGACCATGCCGCCGTCGAGCACCGGCCGCCCGTCGCGCCGCAGTACCGGCGTGAACGGCGGGGTGGAGGCCGATTGCAGCAGAAGATCCGCCAAGTCCTCGGGTGTGGCGCAGTCCTGCGCGCGCACGATTTCCGCCGTAAAGCCGAGGCGTTTGCCCAGCGTTGGGTGCAGCGTCTTGCGAACGTGCTTTTCGATGTTGTACGCAATCAGCCCCGCCGCCACCGCTGAGCGTGCGCCCAGCCAGCGCGGGATATGCGCCACGCCGATCCGGATCTCGGGCGCCTGCGCCAGCCGCCCGAACCGGCCCTCGCTGAAGACCGTCAGCAGCGCCGTGCGGTACATGCCGTAGTGCGGAAACACGCGCTCGCCGCGCAGCAGGTTGCCCCAATGGGCGTTGCGGGTGTTCTGGCGCAGGGCCTCGCCGTAGTAATCCATCAGCTCGGCGGAATTCCACGCATGCAGCATGCACGCCGTCGAGGCTCCCGCCGAGATGCCGGCAATCACGCGCGGCGCCAGGCCCAGTTCGGGCTGCACGACGTCCCACCAGCCGGCCTGCCACCAGCAGCGGTTGCCACCACCGGCAAAGACCATCTGATCGAATACGGGCGCGTTCATGCCGAGGCCTCGGTGCGGGCCGCCGTGGCCGCCGCCGGCTCCAGCCGCAGCGACGGCGCGTATTTGAGGGTATCGATGCACGCATCCAGCAGACGCTCGCGCTTGGTGGCGAGGCTGGAGGCGTCCGGATAGAAGAGGTAATCGCCCATGATGCCGTTGAACGTGGCATGGAAATGCGCCACGGCCAGCGGGATGTCGAGGTCGGCCGGCAGTTGCCCGCGCCGCGTTGCCTGCTCGATGATGCTCGTCAGATGCGTCATGCCTTCCTCGAACGATTCCTGCTGACGCTTGAGGATGGGGCTGGTGTCTTCGACGAACTCGCACTTGTTGAACATGATCTCGAAGACCTTGCGCCAGTGCGCGTCCTCCACGAGTTGCCGCAGCAGGAAGTTGCCCACCGTGCGCAGTTCGCCCAGTGGATCATCGGCCTCCATCCCGAGCGGGGTGCACATGGTCTCCATGGGCAGCTTCACGCGCTCGCACATGGCTGCAAACACATCGGTCTTGTTGCGGAAGTGCCAATAGATAGCGCCGCGTGTCACGCCCGCGGCCTGCGCGATATCCGATAGCGATGTGCGTGCCACGCCCCGCGCATAGAACACGTCTTCCGCCGCATCCAGGATGCGGTTACGTGTTTCCAGTGCTTCTTCCTTCGTTCGTCTGACCATGATCTTCCAGGGGAACGCTGTGCCACCTCGGGCGGCGTTCTTTCGATTGGCTTTTGTGCAATGCACAATTCCAGGCAACGCACTATTGCGCTTCGCACAACGCGGCAGCAGGCCGGTTGGCTGACAATCCTTGTCGCAGCGCGGTATCCGCTGCATGTTCGCTTGATCGCCGTCGTTGCTACGACCGCAGGAAAGGTGTCAACGGAGCCCCTGTTCCTCAATGGCGTCACTTACATACATACGCGAACGTATCTATAATAGCGCGCAGTCCGTCGCTTGCCCATGGCCGTATGCGCCACTCCATGCGGGTAAGCTGCCCGGGGCCGACTTCGTGTCTGTCGGTCAGCGGGTCGGAGATCGGCTGCCGATCGCTCCCGCGTCCTAGCTTTCTGGTCCGAGTTGTTGCGACTTCGTCGCAAAGGCCATATCGCATGCCGCCGGATGCAGCTAGCATCGGACGTTTTCGTTTTTTGTGTTTTTTTGGTTTCGCTGACGGTTTGCTGGCGTCGCACTCGTTTGCGCGGCGACGCGGCACCCGGCATTCCGCTTATCGCCACATGGGGTCATCTATGACGAACACCCGCCGTTATCACCAACTCGCTGCCGCCGCATTCATGGTGGTGGCACTTGCAGCCTGCGGTAACAAGCAGGCACAAGGGCCGGGCGGCGCCGGCATGCCTCCGACCGAAGTCGGCGTTGTGACCGTGCAGCCGCATTCCGTTGGCCTGACCAGCGAGTTGCCGGGGCGCCTGGAGGCTACGCGTGTGGCACAGGTGCGGGCTCGGGTCGCGGGCATTGTGCTCAAGCGCACCTACGCGGAAGGCAGTGACGTAAAGGCCGGCCAGCAGTTGTTCCAGATCGATCCGGCGCAGTACCGGGCATCGCTGGATAGCGCCAAGGCACAGCTGGCGCGATCGGAAGCCACACAAACGCAGGCGCAACTGAAGGCCGAGCGCTACAAGCCGCTGGTTGCCACCAACGCCATCAGCAAGCAGGACTACGACGACGCCACCGCCGCCGCCAAGCAAGCCACCGCTGACGTGGCCGCCGCCCGCGCTGCCGTGGAGACCGCCAAGTTGAACGTCGGCTATGCCAGTGTGACTTCGCCCATCTCCGGTCGTGCCGGTCTGGCGCAGGTCACCGAAGGCGCGCTGGTGGGCCAGGGCGAGGCGACGCTGCTGACCACCGTTCAGCAGATCGATCCGATCTACCTGACGTTCACGCAGTCGAGCACCGAAGTGATGCGTCTGCAGCAGGCGCTCAAGGACGGCAAGCTGGCCAAGGCCGGTGGTGACGCGGCCAAGGTCACGCTCGTGACAGAAGACGGCCGCGCCTACGCGCAAACGGGCAAGCTCTATTTCTCGGACCTGACGGTGGACCCTGCTACGGGCACGATCACGCTGCGCGCGATTGTTCCGAACGCCGACCGCACGCTGCTGCCGGGCATGTACGTGCGTGCCCGCCTGGAGCAGGCCGTGGACGAACAGGCCATCACGGTGCCGCAACAAGCGGTGACGCGCAGCCCGGACGGCGCATCGGTCATGGTCGTCGACGAGAAGGGCATGGCAGCGGTGCGCCAGGTCCAGGCCGACCGCTCGACCGGTACGGAATGGATCGTCTCCAGCGGCCTGAAGGCGGGCGACAAGGTGATCGTCGACGGCCTGCAGAAGGTCCGTCCGGGCGCGCCGGTCAAGGCCGTGCCGTGGCAACCGATGTCGGCAGGCCAGGGCAAGGGCTCGCAAGGTCAGGGCGGCCAGGGTAGCGGCGCAGCACCCGTACCGGCAGCCAGCGCGCCTGCTGCAAGCACTCCCGCTGCCAGCGCACCGGCAGCCAAGCAGTAAACAAGGAGCCATCGCATGGCAAAGTTTTTCATCGATCGCCCGGTCTTTGCCTGGGTGCTCGCGCTGTTCATCATCCTTGCTGGGGCGATTTCGATCACCCAGCTGCCGATCTCGCAGTACCCGACCATTGCACCGCCGTCCATCATCATCACGGCAACGTATCCGGGCGCAAACGCGAAGACGCTGGACGAATCCGTCACGAGCATCATCGAGCAGGAAATGAACGGTGCGGACGGCCTGCTCTATATGGAGTCGGTCAGCCAGGGCGGTAACGGCCAGGCGCAGATCACCGTGACGTTCAAGGCCGGTACCGATCCGGCGCTGGCGCAGGTGGACGTGCAGAACCGCTTGAAGCGCGTGGAAGCGCGTCTGCCTTCGCAGGTGACGCAGCAGGGTGTGCAGGTCGACAAGGCCCGCTCGAACTTCCTGCTGTTCGCGACGCTCGCATCCACCGACGGCAAGATGGATCCGGTGGCGCTGGGCGACTACATCTCGCGCAACGTGCTGAATGAAATCAAGCGCGTGCCGGGTGTCGGTCAGGCGATTCTGTTCGGCACGGAACGCGCCATGCGCGTCTGGATCGATCCGGCCAAGCTGGTCGGCTACAAGCTGACCCCCACGGACGTCTACAACGCCATCCGTGCGCAGAACGCGCTGGTCTCGGCCGGTACGATCGGCGATCTGCCGTCCGTCTCCGACCAGCCGCTCGCGGCGACGGTCGTGGTGGAAGGTCAGCTCACGACCACCGAGCAGTTCGGCAACATCGTGCTGGTCGCCAAGCCGGACGGTTCGCTGGTGCGCGTGAAGGACGTGGCGCGCCTGGAACTCGGCGGCCAGACCTACTCGACGTCTGCGCGGATCAACGGCCAGCCGATCTCGGCGATTGGTGTGCAGCTTTCGCCGACGGGTAACGCGCTGGGCACTGCCAAGGCCGTGAAGGCCAAGCTGGAAGAACTCTCGAAGTACTTCCCGGCGGGCGTGGAATACAAGGTGCCGTACGACACCTCCAAGTTCGTCCAGATCTCGATCGAGGAAGTGGTCAAGACGCTGTTCGAGGCCATGGCGCTGGTGTTCCTGGTGATGCTGCTGTTCCTGCAGAACATCCGCTACACGCTGGTGCCGTCGATCGTGGTGCCGATCTCGCTCTTGGGCGCGTTCGCCACCATGAACGCGATGGGCTTCTCGATCAACGTGCTGACGATGTTCGGCCTCGTGCTGGCGATCGGTATTCTCGTTGACGATGCCATCGTGGTGGTGGAAAACGTCGAGCGGATCATGGCCGAAGAAGGCCTGCCCCCGCGCGAAGCGACCCGCAAGGCCATGGGCCAGATCACAGGCGCCATCATCGGTATTACGCTGGTGCTGATGGCCGTGTTCATCCCGATGGCGTTCTTCTCGGGCTCGGTCGGCGCGATCTATCGCCAGTTCTCGCTGTCGATGGTGTCATCGATCTTCTTCTCGGCACTCATGGCGCTGACGCTCACGCCCGCACTGTGCTCGACGCTGCTCAAGCCGATCGAGAAAGGCTCGCACCATGAGAAGAAGGGCTTCTTCGGCTGGTTCAACCGCATGTTCAGCACCACCACGAACCGCTATCAAAGCTTCGTGGAACGCATGCTCAAGAAGACCTTCCGCTACATGGTGATCTACGTTGCGCTGATCGTGGCGGTGGTGTTCCTGTTCCTGCGCCTGCCGTCTTCGTTCCTGCCGACCGAAGACCAGGGCTACATCGTGACCAACATCCAGCTGCCGCCGGGTGCATCGGCCAACCGCACGCTGGAAGTGATCAAGCAGGTCGAGAACTACTACAAGCAGGAAAAGGCGGTCGAGAACATCGTGGCTGTCCAGGGTTTCAGCTTCTCGGGCAACGGGCCGAACGCCGGTATTGTGTTCACCCCGTTCAAGGACTGGAGCGAGCGCAAGGGCAAGGATCAAACCGCCGATGCCGTGGTCGGCCGGGCCTTCGGTGCGCTGTTCGGTGGCATTCGCGATGCGATCGTCTTTCCGCTGAATCCGCCGCCGATTCCGGAACTGGGTAACGCAACGGGCTTTACGTTCCGTCTGCAGGACCGCGCGGGCCTCGGCCACGACGCGCTGATGGCAGCCCGCAATCAGCTGTTGGGGATGGCGGCGCAAAGCAAGGTCATCACCGGCATGCGCCCTGAAGGTCTGGAAGATTCGCCGCAGTACCAGGTGGATATCGACCGCGAGAAGGCCAATGCGCTGGGTGTCTCGTTCACCGACATCAACGCCGTGCTGTCGACGGCGCTGGGTTCGGCATACGCCAACGACTTCCCGAACTACGGTCGTCAGCAGCGTGTGATCGTGCAAGCGGACAAGATCAACCGCATGCAGCCCGAAGACATCATGAACCTGTACGTGCGCAACGGTCAGGGCAACATGGTCCCGATGTCGACGTTCGCCAAGGGGCATTGGATCGTCGGCCCGGTGCAGCTCGTGCACTACAACGGCTATCCGGCTGTCCGCCTTTCGGGTGCGGCCGCGCCGGGTGCCAGCTCGGGTGACGCCATGGCCGAGATGGAACGCCTGGCCGCCAAGCTGCCGGCCGGTATCGGCTACGAGTGGACGGGCCAGTCGCTGCAGGAAAAGGCCTCGGGCTCGCAGGCGCCGGCGCTGTATGCGCTGTCGCTGCTGGCGGTGTTCCTGGTGCTGGCGGCGCTGTACGAAAGCTGGTCGATCCCGGCGGCGGTGATTCTGGTGGTGCCGCTGGGTGTGCTCGGCGCACTGCTGGGCGTGACACTGCGCGCGATGCCGGATGACGTGTACTTCAAGGTCGGCCTGATTGCGGTGGTGGGCTTGTCCGCCAAGAACGCGATTCTGATCATCGAGTTTGCGAAGGACTTGCAGGCGCAAGGCAAGAGCCTGATCGACGCGACGCTGGAAGCCGTACACCTGCGGTTCCGCCCGATCATCATGACGTCGTTCGCCTTCATCCTGGGTGTGCTGCCGCTGGCGATTGCCACCGGCGCCAGCTCCGCCAGCCAACGCGCCATCGGTACCGGCGTGATGGGCGGGATGATCACCGCGACGGTGCTGGCCGTGGTGCTGGTGCCTGTGTTCTTCGTGGTGGTCCGCCGCATCTTCAAGGGCAGCGAGCGTCAACGCCGCCTGGATGCCGCGCACCGTCCGCTGGACGAGGAAATCTGAACATGCAGAAAACGATGACCTTTCGAACCCCCGCGCTGCTGCCGGCGCTCCTGCTGGCTGCCGGCGTGTTGTCCGGCTGCTCGATGGCGCCCACCTATGAGCGCCCGGATGCTCCGATAACGAGCGCGTACCCGCAGGCACCGGCCGGCTATGCCGTGCCGGCAGACTCCGCCAAGCCCGGCGAGAACGCACCCCGTGCGACCGAACTGGGCTGGCGCGAGTTCTTCCCCGATGCACGCCTGCAAAAGCTGATCGGCCTGGCGCTTGAGAACAACCGTGACCTGCGCGTGGCCATGCTCAACGTCGAGGCCGCGCGTGCGCAGTACCGCCTGCAGATCGCCGACCTGCTGCCGCCGGTCAACGCGTCTGCCACGTACACGCGCAGCCATACGCCGCCGTCGATTTCGACCACCGGCGGCGACATCTACAACAAGCAGTACCAGCTTGGCGTGGGTATCAGCAACTACCAGGTGAACCTGTTCAGCGTGGGCGACGTCACGTCGTCTGCGCGTGCAAGTTATCTGGCGACGGACGAAGGCCGGCGTGCGGCGCAGATCAGCCTGATCTCGCAGGTGGCCAAGGCTTACCTGAACGAGCGCGCCTATGCCGAGCAGCTGGACCTGGCCCAGCAGACCCTGAAGGGCCGCGAGGACTACTACAAGCTGGCCAAGCAGCGTTTTGACGTTGGCGCTTCGTCGGCGCTGGATCTGCGTCAGACCGAGACGCTGGTGGAATCGGTGCGTGTGTCGGTGGCACAGCTGACTCGCCAGTACGCCCAGGCGACCAACGCCCTGGTGCTGCTGGTGGGCGCGCCGCTGCCGGCCGATCTGCCCGCGCCGACCACGGTGTCGTCGGAGAAGATCGTGGCCGACATTCCGCCGGGTCTGCCGTCGGAGCTGCTGGAGCAACGTCCGGACATCCGCCAGGCCGAGCAGAAGCTGATTGCCGCCAACGCCAACATTGGCGTGGCGCGGGCAGCGTTCTTCCCGAGCATCGGGCTGACGTCCAACGTGGGCACGGCCAGCGGCGCGCTGCATGACCTGTTCAAGAGCGGGACCCAGTTCTGGTCGTTCGTGCCGAACCTGACGCTGCCGATCTTCAACTGGGGCACCAACATCTTCAACCTGGACTTGACCAAGACCAACCAGAAGATTGCGGTTGCCAACTACGAGAAGACGATCCAGACCGCGTTCCGCGAAGTGTCCGACGCCCTCGTGGCGCGCGGCACCCTGGAGGAGCAAGTGGCCGCGCAGAAGCGATTCCGCGATGCCACGGCGGATCGCCTGACGCTGTCTGATCAGCGCTATCGCAATGGCGTGTCGAGCTTCCTCGATGTGCTCGACGCGCAACGCGATCTGTTCAGCGCCGACCAGACGCTGGTGCAGACGCGCTTGGCCCGCCTGACCAACGCCATCGATCTGTACACGGCGCTGGGCGGCGGGTTGCAAGAGCGCAGCACCACCGTGGCCGCACAGCAGGCTCAGCCGACGGCCGCGCCGGGCGTTGCGCCTGCCACGCCGGATATGACGCCGCAGCAATCGAAGTAAGTCCGCGTCTGTTCGCTCCAAAGCCCGCCTTCTTCAGGCGGGCTTTTTTTCGCCTGTGCCCTTAGTGCTGGCGATGTGCTCGAGAAAGTAAAGCAAGGCCACTTCTTCGCGTCGCAGACCCTTGCGCGCGCGGGTCGGGGGCAGCGCTTCCAGTTCGCCCGCCAGGAACGCGTCCACCACAGCCGGGTGCACATAGCATTTGCGGCAGACGGCCGGCGTGTTCCCGAGGCGCTGGGCCACGGCAGCAACAGCCTCCACCACCTGCCGGCGCGCCTCGGTAACGTTCGTCGACGTGCGCCCGCGCAGCAGATCCAGCGCCAGCACGCTGCCGGCCCAGGTGCGGTAGTCCTTCGCCGTGAAATCCGCGCCGCCAATCTCTTGTAAGTATGCGTTCACATCCGTGGAATCGACTACTCGGCGGTCGCCAGCTTCGTCGATGTACTGGAACAATTCCTGTCCCGGCAGATCAACGCACCGCCGGATAATGCGCGCCAGGCGCGGATCCGATACCGACACGTCGTGCTCCACGCCGCTTTTGCCACGAAACTGAAAGCGCACCGTATTGCCGTGCACCTCAACGTGGCGGTTGCGCAGTGTCGTGAGCCCATAGGAGCGGTTGTCGCGCGCATACGCGGCGTTGCCCACGCGCACCAGCGTCACGTCCAGCAGGTAGACCACCGTCGCCAGCATCTTCTCGCGCGACAGGCCCGGCGCCTCCAAATGGGCGGTGATCGCTTCGCGCACCCGCGGCAGCACTGCCCCGAAGGCCAGCAGCCGCCCGTATTTATCGGCATCGCGAAAGGCGCGCCATTCTGCGTGGTAGCGATATTGCTTGCGCCCACGCGCGTCCCGCCCCGTTGCCTGCAGATGCCCGCCCACATGTGGGCAGATCCAGACGTCGGTATAGGCCGGCGGGATCGCCAGCTTGTTGATGCGGGCAATGATGGCCGGGTCGCGGATGCGCTGGCCGCGCGTGTCGAAATAGGCGAATTGGCCGCGTAGCCGGCGCCGGGTGTAGCCCGGGCGTGTGTCGTCCACATAGCGCAGCTGTTCGGGCAGCGCTTCGGCGAGGAGGGTGGCGGTTGCAGCAACCAGCGCGGGCGCAGACTTGGGAACGCGTTCCACGGTAGAGGGCCTGGAGAGATGCTCGCGTTGAGCAAGCGGCGTTCCTTTCTCACACCTGCCGCCGGCGGGTTGCTCGCGGCGTAGCATCAAGGCCACGCCTCTGCCCAAAATGGCGGCAAGAAATGGCATTCTCGCCACAATCGGAAGTGCCTTGCATCGGTAAACAGATTCAACTACACTGCACGCCCTCTGGGCGGTATATAATCCGCTGTTTCGCCGTCCACCCGAATACTGAGCAAGGGACCCGATGACCACCATCCGTCTGAAAGAAAACGAGCCGGTCGAAGTTGCACTGCGCCGCTTCCGCCGTGAAATCGAGCGCACTGGCCTGATCAAGGAACTGCGCGCCCGCACCGCTTACGAAAAGCCGACGACCGAGCGCAAGCGCAAGAAGGCTGCTGCCGTGTCGCGTACGCGTAAACGCCTGCGTTCGCAAATGCTGCCGAAGAAGCTCTACTAAGATCGCGCGATTGTTTCGGTAGCACCAATCGGGTGCTGCCGCTGGCCGTGTGAAGTCAATCGACCTCCGTTCCGCCGAGCTTGGTTCGTAACGTCTCGTGCGTACCGGAAGCCTTTCCGGATTCAACCAACGCTCCACTCCCCGATACAGAAGCTAGCAAGATGCGGTTGATGGCCCGTGCGCCATTGTCCGCCCCTTCGGTTCGCCCTGCGCGCCCTTCTCTGTTGCAAACGACATCCGCCAGCGGTAAATGACCGGCTGGCTGTTGGCGTTTGTTGCGCCGATCCTGTGCGGGAGTACAGTAGCGACCATCCTCTGCACGCGTTTCCCCAGAACGATGCTGCCTACCGATCCCAACGAGTACTGGTTCCCCGCCAAGCGCTATGGCTGGGGATGGGGTTTGCCTTCGCGTTGGCAGGGCTGGGTGGTGCTCGCCATCTATGCCGTATTGCTGGTGGTTGGCATCGTCGGACTGCACCCGGGCACTACACAGTCAAGCTTTGTGGTGTACGTGGCGGGCGTCACGGCGCTGCTTGTGCTCGTTTGTTGGTGGAAGGGCGAGCCGCCGCGCTGGCGTTGGGGGCGGGATTGATCGGCATGCTTGCCAATCAACCGCGTAGATGCGGTCCGACTCGTTTCTCCAGTAAGGCGACGAGTTCGGGCTGCAGGAACACGTAGTCGTCAGGAATATCCAGGCACACCACGCGCTTGCCGCGTAGCCGCGCACCAAACCGTTGCGACAGGCGCCGCTGGTGGCTGCGCTCCATGACGAAAATCACCTCAGCCCAGTCGAGCTGGTCGGCATCGAGTTGTACGTCTGCGTCGGGCGCCAAGCCCGCCGAATCTGTTTCGACGTTTGGCCATTGGGCGAAGACCGCTTCCGCCGTCGGGCTGCGCAGCCGATTGCGGCTGCAAATGAAGAGCGCACGCATCGCGCTAAGCTGCTGCCTTCAGCGCCGCAGCTATCGACGCCCGATAGCCCTCCGGCAAATTCGTCGGCAACGCATCCGGCGCAAACAGCCCGAGGCGCTTGTGTTCATGACTGACGGTCGGCTCGAACGGGCCGAGCAGCGCGCACGCATACGTGGCAACGAACACATGCTTGCTCGGTACGACTTCGAACAGGTACGAGTCGACCAGCGCGCCCACCTCAACGTGCAAGTTCAGCTCTTCGGCTATCTCGCGTACGAGGCATTCGGTGGAGGACTCGCCGAGTTCGATTCGGCCGCCGGGCAGTTCCCACTCTTCCCGTTCATTGAGCAGCAGGACGACCTCGCCCGCGGGCGCGCGCAGGACGCCTTTGATGGAGACGGGGTAGGCGGACATAGCGCTCACTTCGATGCAGAATCTAGCGATGTTCTGTAGATGGCTTATCTAAGCCATTCTCTGTGCAGATGGCTTCTGCTGTGTACTAACTTGTGTACTAAAAACGCCAGCTTGGTGTATGGCACGCTAGCGCGGATTGGTGGTTTGCTGAGGGCAGATTCCATCAAAAAAAGTGGAATCAGGCTCAAGTGCCATTCTCTGTATGGCTAGTACCTGGTGCCCCTTGATTCGGACAACGAACCAACTCACCGAAAGCTCGCTGGAGCGCAAGCTTCAGTTCGCCCTTATCGCCTTTCAGCAGAGGCACGGTGTCGGGCGAGGAATAGTGGATTTCCGCGTGGTGGATGCCCTCAGCCGGGGCGTGCCGTACATCAAAACCATGCCCCCTGACCGTCCTAATGCTTCGCATGTCGCTCGCAAGCGCTGGGATGTAGCCCGCATAGCAAAACTCTGGACGAGTGGCGCACTTTGCTTCTTCCCGATCACGCCCAAGTTTGTGGACAGCTTCGGGAGGCGTGGCATATTTGTCCCAATTGACGGATTCGCCCGCGCTCTGCGGAAATTCGAATGTCGTCGTCCATAGGGGCGTATTTCGTCTAGCTCCTCGTTTCGATCAGCGGCACTGCTCCCCAACTATTACGTCGTACTTCGGCGCCCCGAACTGTGCGAAGAGGCGGACAGTGGAGACAAAATACGTCTTCCCATGCAATTCCGTCGTCGACAGAAAGACTTCGTGCAAATTATCAGTCGGCCCCGAGGGGGCGGGGCTAACGGAACCTATGAAATGCCCTGGAGCTGCAAACCGTCCTAGGATTAGCTGCTGCAAGTACGGTTTGAATCCTTCGAGCCCGACTTCTCCTACTGTGTGACAGTGAGCAATCTTCGCGACCAGACGTAAGATTGAGAGCGGATGAAATGGAGTGCCGCCCACCCTCGTCCCTTCGGCGACACCCTGCAACACGTTTCGATTCCCTATGTAAGCCCACGCCGACGCCCCAGGAAGATCGTCGGAAGGCGATGAATCGATTAGCACGCCTGGTGTGGCGGGAAGTTGCGGCATGACCAGCAAGGCCGGATGCCCATCAGCCGGGACCAGCGTCTTTGACATGCGCCCATCAGGCTCAATCCGAACGACAGCTAGCTCTGATGGCCGCTTCTTAGGTCGCCTCGTCTTCAATCCGTACCTAATCCTAAACGGACCAAACATGCTTCTGGCGCAAAATGCTTCGAGCGCAGACGTGATGTCCTGACACTGACCGCAAGAGGCGGCCCGCAGCAGCAGATCGCCGCTCAGCGAGAGTGGAATGATGTGCTCGTCTGTGAAGGGACCCTCCGTGTCGCCGCAATAGACACACCGATTCACTGCGTCATAGTGCTTAGACTGCATTGGTAAGTTCTCCACACTTGACCGCGGTTTATAGGTATTGCCCCATTCCTACCGCCCTAGGGCGTTACAAGCAACCGGACGAAACTCGGCAGGCTTCGGCAGTCGATCGGATAACTTGATGCTCTCTAGTTCTTCGAGGCTGATAGCTTCTCATTTGGCGGAGCATTTGATGCTTGCTAGCGATGTGCTTTCCACAATGCGACCACCCTTTTCGCCATCGGCCACCATCACCACAGCATCTTTCGTCAGTAGTGCGATGAGCTTGTCGTTGCGCTCGATGACGTGGCCCTTCAGAGTTGAACCGTCCGCCAGCGTAATGCTGGTTGGTGCGGCTCCGGCGCGGACCTGACAGGCCTGTGTCTCGAACAGAGACTGGCCTTGGTAGTGGCTGCCCACAATCCACAGCACTGCAGGCGAGATCAATATGGCGTAGTAGCAGAACGCCGTACCCAGCAGCAACACGCCTGGCACTGCCGAAGTGCGGTCAAGCTCGAAGTTCTCGGACCACCAGTTCCGTATGCGGGTGGCCATTCGCCGGAGCCAGTTGGGCTCGCGCTTCGCCTTGTTCTTCCTACGGATGGCAGTCAGCACGATCAACGCCCCGCACAGAACCGCTGCTCCTATGCCCCACATCCAGCATCTGTAGGCGCCGTAGAAACCAAGCAATGCAAGGCTCTGCAGCGACATCGCGGAGAGGTTTCTTGGGTAGTGGGCGGCCCCCCAGTACCCGAGCATGTAGGCCTCTCCCGCGACCCACGCAACGATGCCCGTTAGCGTCATGAACAACGCCAAGAGCTTGAACGGATCAAGGGAGGCGGGCCACTTCGGTTGCTTCACCTCTGGCGTTGATCTCGCAGCCTGTATGGCTCCATCTGATGGGATGTTCTTCATGGGCCCGCTTTGAGCAATGCGCGCCACGTTCCTTGAGTCGTGGGCGGAAACTGTACTCAACTGAGGTCTTATAGCTTCGACTTAGATCCAAAATAGAATCCAAGGACCAGAGCTAGACCTGACCAGAGTTGCTCTGGAACAGCCTTAGGGTCTCGGACTGCCAGTGCAATTACCGCGACGGTAATTATCACGGCCAAAATGCCGGGCACACCGAACCCTTGGACCACCTTCTCGAGAACAGATGTACTTTGAGGTTTCTTATTCGACAAATATTGAAAGAGCGACTCCGCGAGATCGAATAATTTAGGGCCACCTTCCTCGAAGTAGACAAGGCAGTCAACGTCATCGCCATCTTCGTCGCGGTAGTCCACAACTACCATCACACCGCCAAATGGGTCGGTGATGGGTGGCCTACTTAGAAATCTTTTGCCCTCGCTATAGTTCTTGCGCGCAAGCTCGATCGCTTCGTCACCGTAGTTGCGAATCATGCCCCCTCCCGTGAATGCTTGTTTCTGAAGTCACGCTACCATAAGCCGGTCGACCTCGATAACTGGCCATTCGCACGGGGTGCCTGCATGGTACACACCTCCGTTTCTCCGCAAACAGGGTGGAGTGGCTTCAGTATGTAATCGTTCGGAAGTGAGATAACGGCAGATTGCAAAGTCACCGGCTATCGGGCCACCCCACGGTAGAAGGGGCTCACGCTGGCGCCAATGGACGGGATGTTGATGTGCCGCCGTTTCGCGGGTTTGACTCAGATCAGATGTAAAAAACTCTTCGCACGAGACTCGCGCTGCTTCCGGCAGGATTGTCCCAAGGGCCACACGGCCACATAAAAAACATCCTGGGAGGAGTCCAACATGCGAGCCATTGCAGCAATCATCGCCTGCGCGTTCATCGCTTTCGCGCTACCGGCAGAAGCCAGAGGCAAGGGCGGTAGCCGACCGTCCTATTCAGGCAGCAAACACACCAGCAGCCATGGCGGCTCATACGCCGGTGGTAGCGGCTCCTCGCACAAGGGCGGTTCGTATCGTAATAGTCGATCCGGTGACCGGTATGGCAAACACGCGGGCAAGTAATGCAAACCACAATCGACTCAAAGTCTCCGCCCGTAGGAGCCTTTCTCCTACACGTAACGCTGTTCGTTGCTTTTGTTATGACGTTCTGCTGGTACGCCATCCGTCTGACTGAAGAGCTGCAGAAGGGAAATTCTAAGTGGATAGCAGGGGCCATCTTCATGATGGCCCCGGTGGTGCTATACACAGCTCTAAGGTTGGCTCATGGGCTATACGTCCTTGCATCTAGAGGAGAGAAAGACGAGTTGGAGCGGAAGCGCAACAGCATTCGATATTACGGGGAGCTTGCAAGCGCGCTGGCACTACTCGGAACGATCTTTACGCTCGCAAACGCTTATCTTGCGTTGGATGATGTTGACAAACAGAGGCAGTTCAACATTTTGCTAAACTCGTACAGAAAGCTATACCCTTCGCTAGATCGTGAGCTTTGTTCAGCAACTCACAAAGAGAACACCGAAAAATGTGAAAAATTCATATCGTCGTTTAACGATCTTTCAAAGTCTCTCATCGACAGATCACCCAACGATCAAATTGCAAACGGCTTGCAAGCCGTGCGCATCGATATATTTCCTCTTAGATTTATTTCGCCCCCAGACCTTAGGTCGAAGATTGATAGCTTCGGCGAGGAAATAAAAGTAATCGAACCAGGAAATGAGCTTGAAAAATACGCACGAGTGATAGTGGTTTATAGCTTTGTGTTGCTAGTTGCATCCATCGCAGCCTCCTGCAAATTCGGCGTTGCGATCTACGATGCTCGGCGCCGCGTTATTTTTTCCGAAGAATCAAAAATACTCACAAACAAAGAGAGAGCGAATCGCACTAGCTCACTGCCTCTCCAAGCCATCTCCGAAACAACAGTTGCCGGAAGCTAGTGCAACTAATTATCACAAAAAATTTGGCCTTCTTTTTGGGGGAAGAATTTAGTGCCTAGATTACTTCTGAAGCAAGGGGGCGTGTTGCGATACCTCGCGTCCATCAACGTTACACACGACGGCTCGATCCGCCTTGATCTTGTCCGAGATGGCATCAGCGAAAACGGCTTGCGTTGGCATATTGATGCCGCTGGTGCAAGCGTTCCGGTTGCGCATGAGGAATCGGAGAAGAAAACGAAGTCGATCACAATTCATACGAGCGGGCGTGTTAACTATCATTTCGAAAGCACCCCCACACGCTTTCTACCCTGTTTGATGGATTTGGAACATCCCATCTCCATTGTCATCTACTCTGTACCATCTCTGGATCGCCTTGATGCAGTTGTTGGTCAGCGCAAGGACGATCACGTCGTTTCTGTCCCCGACGATTTACACGCGCGGCTGAATTTCCGGTTTGATGTAATGCCAGCTGTTTTCCCGACGCAACCTGGTGAGGGAGGGCGTTTCGGTGTCGAAGGACTCTACGCACTGTCGTGGATGGCCGTTCAAGTTGACGAGCGCATGGTTCCAGTTGATGTCCCGAAAGAGGCATTTATGACGGCTTGTCCGCGAGGGGATGGTTTGCCACGTCAGGCGGTTGCAGAGGAAGTTGTCTATCTGCGCTTCAGGCGAGCAATGTATGCGAATGATGTCCTGGCTAGTGTGGAGCAGGCCGAGAACTCGGAGCAAATCGCGGCTGAACACATCGAGGCGGCAATCGCAGCTGGGCCTGGCCTATTTCCGCCGAACAGTGAGGGTGTGTGGACCTGCCTTACATCAGTTCCGATGCGCGTCGCCCCTGATCTTAGAGTGGACTTCGAAGACCCACGATACCGCGCGGAGGTTGTGGAGCTTCGACCGGGCGACACCCGACTTTCCACTGTGCGCGTGAGATTCAAGGTCTTCGATGAGACATCGAAGACCTACGTTAAGGGGCCGGTTGGAATTAGGCAGATCGAGCTAGATGCTAGGCTCTAGTCTGGGCTAAGCTCGTGTCACTTGCGGTACGAGATCGACCTGACTCTTGCAATTCTTGGTTTCTTCCCATAGCCTGTTCGCTGGCTCAGGGAGCCAGCCCCTCCCGCCCGCTTGGGCAAGGTAAATTCCCCGCATCACAGTTCAATCCTGTCTTTGCTCCAAACTTGAGCACACGACGGCAATAGGGAGGCCCGTTCGATCGCGTGCTCAATGCGAGGAGAAAAGGCATGCCCGTACTTTCCATCGACGAAGCCAAGCTCTTGGCGACCGTCCTGCAAAAGTCCTTCCCTGAAGGTAAGCGTCCAGTTCCTGGTCGCGGAAAATGGCTCAATCACCTGGCCCGTGCAGACGGCTACCGCGACTGGAACGTCATGGTTGCGGCAGCTCATGCGCAACCGCCACATCTCAAATGGGGTGAGTGGGGCGACTTGTTTGTCGCAATTGCGTGGGTTGAGTTTCCTGGGTGTGAGCCGAAATTCCATATGCTGGCCACTCGTGATCGTGGCCAGGCCCACCCTCACAATGGCTGGCCCGGTGAACTGGCGGCCGCCATTGGCGCTGACCTCCATCGACGCCTTAGGGGAGTGAAGTTCCACTATGGGCGTCCCGATGTGCTGCGATCAGAGGACAACAGTTGGGGGCCCTTGGCCGGGTGTAAGCACCCGGTGAACCCGTCTTGCCAGCTAGGTGGCGCTGGGCGTCCAGCGATGCGGGAGCAGTTCGGCGATGTCGGCCGCCTTGTGGGTCGGCAGTCGCGTGAGGACGTCTTTCAGATAGGCGT
>Ga0209071_1000025_pt1 | contig 100085 bp, 99 predicted proteins | sample CoawatmetaG10DNA_2_FD_187513 | JGI IMG/M metagenome (GOLD analysis project Ga0209071, IMG submission 187513) | Marine microbial communities from the West Antarctic Peninsula - Coastal water metaG108-DNA (SPAdes) (version 2) | ecosystem: Environmental > Aquatic > Marine > Coastal ... | reverse complement strand
ACAGACGTGACTCCAATTCCACATAATGGTTGTCGCCCGCCTAAAAAGCGTCGCGTATAAAGGGGTAGGATCAAATGGCAAGATATATTGGACCCGTTTGCAAGCTGTCTCGACGTGAAGGAACAGACTTGTTCCTTAAGAGCGGTGTGCGAGCATTAGATTCAAAATGTAAAGCTGATACCATTCCAGGTGTCCACGGCGCACGCCGTAGTCGTCTGTCTGAGTTCGGCACGCAGTTACGTGAAAAGCAGAAAGTTCGTCGTATGTACGGTGTTCTTGAGCGTCAATTCCGTAACTACTATAAAGAAGCGGATCGTCTTAAAGGCGCAACAGGTACTAACTTGTTGGGTTTACTTGAGACACGTTTAGATAATGTTGTTTACCGTATGGGCTTTGGCTCTACTCGTGCAGAAGCACGTCAAATTGTTTCTCATAAGAGCATTTTGGTTAACGGTCAGACTGTAAACATCCCAAGCTACAAAGTAGCTGAAGGTGACGTAATCTCTATCCGTGAAAAGGCAAAAGTACAGTTACGCATCAAAAGTGCTCTAGAGTTGGCCGCCCAGCGTGCCGCAGTAGAGTGGTGTGATGTAGACACTACAAAATTGGAAGGTACCTTTAAAAGTACACCAGAGCGTAGCGAACTGCCTGCCGAAATTAATGAGCAATTAATTGTAGAACTTTACTCTAAGTAATTTCTTTATTAACTGCCCCAGTGAAAGGTGAGTCCATGACTTCAACCAACGATATTTTGACACCGCGTAACATCGTAGTGCAACGTGTAAGCGACACCCGCTCTAAGATTATTCTTGAGCCATTAGAGCGTGGTTTTGGCCACACTTTAGGTAACGCTTTGCGTCGTATTCTACTGTCTTCAATGGCAGGCGCGGCAATCGTTGACGTAGAAATCGACGGTGTTGAGCATGAGTACAGCTCTATTGAGGGAGTGCAAGAAGACGTTATTGAAATCTTGCTTAACCTTAAAGGTGTTGCACTAACCATGCACGCTGGCGAAGAAGCAGTCCTAACCCTGACTAAACAGGGACCTGGTACTGTAACTGCAGCCGACATCGCACTGAGCCACGACATTGAAGTGGCTAACCCAGACCATGTGATTGCCCATCTAAATACTGCAACCAAGCTAGTAATGCAGCTTACCGTGCGTGCCGGCACTGGCTATGAGCCAGCCGACACACGCGACTTTGGCGAGGACGAAACTCACGCCATTGGTAAGCTCCAGCTAGACGCTTCTTTCAGCCCTGTATTGCGTGTTGCATACGCGGTTGAAAGTGCTCGTGTTGAGCAGCGTACTAACTTGGACAAGCTAGTGTTAGATCTAGAGACCAACGGTACTATAGATCCAGAAGAAGCAATCCGTAGCGCTGCTACCATTCTGCAACGTCAGATGGCAGTGTTTGTGGCCTTGGAAAACGACAACGAACCAGAAGCTAAGGTTGATGAGCCGGAAATTGATCCGATTCTTCTACGTCCAGTAGACGACCTAGAGCTAACCGTACGTTCGGCAAACTGCCTCAAGGCAGAAAACTTAAACTTCATTGGTGATCTGATTCAGCGCACCGAAGTTGAGTTGCTTAAAACTCCGAACCTCGGCAAGAAGTCATTGACCGAAATTAAAGACGTACTGGCCTCTAGAGGCTTGTCTCTTGGAATGCGTTTAGAAAACTGGCCACCGGCTATGTTGAAAGGCAACCAAGCATAACGTCTTAACCGGCTAAAAATTCAAACTTAGTTTGATAAGGAACTAACAAATGCGTCATCGTAAAAGTGGTCGTCATCTAAATCGGACCAGCTCTCATCGTAAGGCCATGTTCAAGAACATGTCTGTATCTTTGTTTGAGCACGAGTTGATTAAAACCACCCTACCCAAAGCCAAGGAACTGCGTCGTGTGGCTGAGCCATTGATCACCCTTGCTAAGGAAGATAGCGTTGCTAACCGCCGTTTGGCCTTTGCTCGCACGCGTAGCAAAGAAGCAGTTGGCAAGCTGTTTAATGAACTAGGCCCTCGTTATGAGGCTCGTCCTGGTGGCTATATCCGCATTATGAAATGTGGCTTTCGCCCTGGTGACAATGCCCCTATGGCCTATGTAGAATTAGTTGACCGTCCTATAACTAGCGACGAGTAACCTTTTACATTAGTAAAAACCCAGCCTTGAGCTGGGTTTTTTTATGCCTAAATTTCGTCACTGTTATTAGGCAGCCCAGTTTGGGCCACCTTAAGCTAAGGTTTGCGTTGCAGCAAGGGCCCTAAAAAGCGCCCAGTATGGGACGCTGGATTTGCTGCCACTTGTTCCGGGGTTCCAGTGGCAATGATCTGGCCGCCTTTATTACCCCCTTCTGGGCCTAAATCTACCACCCAGTCTGCAGTTTTAATGACATCTAGGTTGTGCTCAATCACGACCACAGTATTACCATGGTCGCGTAGCCGATGGAGCACCACCAATAGTTGCTGAATGTCAGCAAAATGAAGGCCGGTCGTGGGCTCGTCCAAAATATATAAGGTTTGGCCCGTATCACGCTTCGATAGCTCCCGCGAAAGCTTCACCCGCTGGGCTTCACCACCGGAAAGAGTGGTGGCATTTTGACCTAGGCAAATGTAACTTAAACCCACATCCATTAGGGTTTTTAAACGCCTATGGATCATAGGTACGGCGGCAAAAAAATCGACTGCAGTTTCTACAGTCATGCCAAGTACTTCAGTAATGTTTTTACCTTTGTACTGTACTTCTAAAGTTTCGCGGTTGTAGCGCTTGCCCTTACACACGTCACAGGGTACGTAAACATCTGGCAAGAAATGCATTTCAACTTTAATTACCCCATCGCCCTGACACGCTTCACAACGGCCACCTTTAACGTTAAAACTGAATCGGCCAGGCTTGTAGCCACGAGAGCGAGACTCTTGAGTACCCGCAAAAAGTTCTCTAATAGGAGTAAAAATGCCAGTGTAAGTGGCAGGGTTAGAGCGTGGTGTGCGGCCAATGGGGCTTTGGTCTATGTCGACCACCTTGTCCATTAGGTTAAGGCCTTGCACCTGCGTGTGAGGGGCGGCTACCAATGTAGTGGCCTTATTTAACAAGGTTGCTGCTAAAGGATAAAGTGTGGCATTGATTAAAGTTGACTTACCGGAGCCAGAAACACCAGTGACACAGGTCATCAAGCCTAAAGGAATGGCAAGGTCTACACTCTGCAAGTTATTGCCCGTAGCACCTAACAGTTTTAGCCATTGGCCTTTCGTTGGTTTGTTGCGTTTGTTGGGCAAAGGAATGCATTTAACGCCACTTAAATATTGCCCAGTAAGAGAGTCAGGGTTAGCCATCACCTCTTCTGGCGTGCCTTGGGCCACTATCCGGCCGCCGTGGACACCTGCGCCAGGGCCAATATCAATCACATGGTCTGCAAGGCGCACTGCTTCTTCGTCATGCTCTACTACAATAACCGTGTTGCCAAGGTCTCGCAGGTGAACAAGGGTTTTTAACAGGCGTTCATTGTCTCGCTGGTGTAAGCCAATAGAAGGCTCATCAAGGATATACATCACACCTACTAAGCCAGCACCAATTTGGCTTGCAAGGCGTATGCGCTGAGCTTCCCCACCAGAAAGAGTGTCGGCATTGCGGTCTAGGGTTAGGTAATCTAGGCCCACGTTCACCAAGAAGTCTAGGCGCAAACGAATTTCTTTAAGAATTTTATCTGCAATCTGGCCTTGTTTGCCTGACAGCTGTAGGTTGCCAAAATAGTCTGAACAGGCGCCTACTGCTTTACTGGTAATTTGTGGCAGGTTTAGGCCATCAATAAACACGTGACGCGCTTCCACCCGCAAACGGCTGCCGTCGCAGCTGGGGCAGGGTTGCATGTTAAGGTATTTGCCAAGGTCTTCGCGAACCATGTTAGATTCGGTCTCTCGGTAACGCCTTTGCATGTTATTAATGATGCCCTCAAAGGGATGGTTGCGGGTTATTTTGTCACCGCGGTCGTTAATATAATTAAACTCAACGGGCACTTTGCCAGTGCCATAAAGGATGAGTTTTTGAACATCGGCGCCCAGTTCTTGCCAAGCTGTATCCATGCTAAAACCGTAATGGTTAGCCATAGCGCTCAGCAGACCATAGTAATAAATAGACCTTCGATCCCAGCCTCTAACGGCGCCTTCAGATAAACTGTTAGCAGGCTGTTGTACCACTTTTCCGGCATCAAAAAACTGGCGAATACCTAGGCCATCACAGCTTTGGCACGCACCAGAGGGGCTGTTAAAACTAAATAATCGGGGTTCTAATTCTGCTATAGAATGACCGCAGGTAGGGCAGGCAAACCGTGATGAAAAGATCATTTCTGGTGCTGCTGCATCATCCATTGAGGCCACTTTAGCAATACCATCTGTCAGGTTTAAAGCTGTTTCAAAAGACTCTGCTAAACGCAGTTGCAAGCCAGGCTTTACTTTAAAGCGGTCTATAACCACTTCTATGGTATGTTTTTTATTCTTTTCTAAGTCGGGGGCATCGTCCAAGTCACACAGAGTGCCGTCTATTCGAGCACGGATGTAGCCTTGGCTGCGCAGTTCATCTAGGGTATGTAAGTGCTCACCTTTACGGTTCTGTACTACTGGCGCAAGGAGCATTAAGCGCTGCTCAGCTTCTTGAGCTAATACCTGATCCACCATTTGGCTTACAGTTTGAGCAGCAAGCGGAAGGTCGTGATCTGGGCAGCGTGGTTCGCCAGCACGGGCAAATAGCAGCCGCAAGTAATCGTAGATCTCAGTAATGGTGCCCACGGTAGAGCGTGGGTTGTGCGATGTGGACTTTTGTTCAATCGAAATAGCTGGAGAAAGGCCTTCAATGTGATCAATGTCGGGCTTTTCCATGATCGATAAAAACTGCCTAGCATAGGTGGACAAAGACTCCACATAGCGCCTTTGGCCTTCTGCATAAAGGGTGTCGAATGCCAACGAAGATTTGCCAGAACCAGAAAGCCCAGTAATGACCACTAGCTTGTCGCGTGGGATATCAATGTCTATATTCTTTAAATTGTGGGTGCGCGCGCCACGTACTATTATCGTGTCCATGAATAAATCCGCTAAGGGCCAAACCGACCATTATAGGCATAACCTCAGCCCTATAACAGCATTTAAAGATGGTCTGGACAGACCACAGTAAAATAAGCGGTTTAGGCTTTGAATAATAGCGACATAAGGCCTATAATTTTCACCCAATTTGAATTAATTGGACACTTTCTAGTGTGCTAACACATACAGCAACTCAATACTCATACATCAGGAGAAGATCATGGCACGAGGCGTAAACAAAGTTATATTAGTAGGTAATGTGGGCGGTGACCCAGAAACAAAATACATGCCCAGTGGCGGTGCAGTAACCAACCTTAGCATAGCCACATCAGAATCTTGGAAAGATAAACAAACAGGCCAACCCCAAGAGCGCACAGAATGGCACCGAGTGGTGTTTTTCAACCGCTTGGCTGAAATTGCTAGCGAATATGTACGTAAAGGTTCAAAGGTTTATGTGGAAGGCTCTTTGCGCACACGCCAGTGGGAACAAGACGGCGTAAAACGCTATAGCACTGAAATAGTGGCTTCTGAAATGCAAATGCTAGACAGCCGCCAAGGTGGAGCTCAAGACGGTGGTAACGCAGGCGGTTTTGCGCCAGGTCAAGGTGGTCAAGCACCGCAGCAGAACTACAACCAGCAAGCGCCACAAGGTCGCCCACAACAGCAGCAGTCCTATCAGCAGCAGCCCCCAGCGCAACCGCAAGCTCAACAACAGCCACAGCAACAAGCAGGTGGCTTTGATGATGGCTTTGATGACGATATTCCCTTCTAATAGAAGCTTGATAGATTTCAATTAAGTGTTACATTACAAGCCCCTCATTCTAGGGGCTTTTTTAGTTTTTGATCGATATTTTAATGTATGCAGTGTGTGAATGTCTCTGCTAGAGGTAGGCCTATGTTGTTTAAGTTGTTTTTGCCCTTTGCTTTTGGTTACTTTTTATCGTTTTTGTACCGTGTTGTAAACGTAGCTATTGCGCCAGACTTGGTGCAAGAATTTGGTTTAAATGCTAATCAAATGGGTTTGGTGAGTAGTGCCTATTTATTAACTTTTGCATTGTGTCAGTTGCCCTTAGGGTTATTGCTAGACCGTTATGAGAGCCGCAAAGTTAGCGCCGCTCTTTTGTTAATTGCAGCACTGGGTTCGTTAGTATTTGCCTCTGCAGATTCTGCTGTAGGGTTGTTAATAGGGCGTGGGCTTATTGGTATTGGTGTGTCAGCCTGTTTAATGGCTGCATTTACCGCTTATGCCAACCTTTTGCCTTTAGAAAAACTGCCTTTAGTAAACGGTTTGCAATTAATGGCTGGTGGCTTAGGCGTGATCTCGGCGTCAACGCCTGTGCAATGGTTTTTAACTTGGGGTGATTGGAGGCTGCTATTTCAGGGTATGGCAGTGGCCTCTGTTTTGGCCAGCGTGCTGGTTTATACCCTGGTGCCTAAGTATGAAATCAGTTCTAACGGGCAGGGTTTAAAGCAGCAACTAGCAGAGCTATGGCAGGTGGTTAAAAGCCCTAGCTTCTACCAAATGGCGCCCATATCAGTAGCAACCCAGGGTGTTTTCGGCGCTTTTGTTGGCCTGTGGTCTGGGTACTGGTTGAGAGACTATTTAGCATTATCTAACACAGAATCGGCGCAGATTATTTTTACCATGGCTGTTTCTATGACTGCCGGGTTTGTGGTTTTAGGCTGGCTTGCAGCAAGCCTACAGCGCTTTGGTGTGAATGCTTATGTGGTCAGCGTTTCAGGCATGTTAGTTTACATGCTAAGCCAATGGGTAATTATTAATGAATGGAGCCAGTGGCATCATTTATGGTGGGGGCTAAGTGGCTTTTTTGGTACTTCTGGGGTGCTTATGTACGCTTATTTGTCTCAATCTGTCCCTAAAGATTTAGTAGGGCGCACTAACACCAGCCTAAACCTGTGTGTATTTGTTGTGGCTTTTTTGTGCCAATGGGGCCTAGGTATAGTGATTAACTTATGGCCTGCAGATGCCATGGGTGTATACCCACAAACAGCCTATGCCACTGCATGGTTTTGGGCATTAGGGTTGCAGGTATTAGCTTTAATGTGGTTTGTTTATAACGCCATCTTTCGCAAGCTGCGCTAACTGCGCAGCAGACAAACCCAATAACTCACTTAACACCTGGTGATTATGGCTACCTAGTGCTGGCCCGGGCCAGCGTGTCGCACCTGGAGTTTTGTTGAGCTTTGGTAAAATAGCGGGAATTTTTAATGCTTCGCCATTAACGTGCACGCTTTCGAATAACCCGCGGGCATTAAAGTGCTCATCATTAACCATGTCTTCTACGTTATAAATGGGCCCGCCTGGCACCTTGTTAATATCAAGAATATGTAAAATGTAGCTAGAATCATTTTTTGCACACCAAGCACTCAGTGCCTGGTCTATTTTGGCTTCATGTTCTACGCGGCCTGCATTAAATGACAGTGCCGGGTCTTGAGCCATTTCTGGGTAGCCAGCTGCGGTCATTAATCGCTGAAATATAGAGTCTCCATTACCTCCAATCACTACATACTTGCCGTCTAAACAGCGGTAGGTGTTGGTGGGCACAATGCCAGTAACAGTGCTGCCAGAAGGTTGCCGAATAACATTGGCACCATCGTATTCTGGGATGACCGCTTCCATTAAATTAAACATCGATTCGTACAAGGCCACGTCTACTACTTGGCCTGTGCCACTGTTTTTTTGTTCAAGCAGCGCTAAACAGATACCCAGTGCAGCGTGAATGCCCGAAATGGTGTCGCCAATACTTAGGTTAGGCCTCACTGGTGTTTGTTCTGGGTGACCGTTTACATAGCGAAAACCACTAATGCCTTCACACACTGAGGCAAAGCCAGGTTTGCTGGCATAGGGGCCTGTTTGGCCATAGCCAGAGATGCGAGCATAAACCAGCTTTGGGTTTGATTGGTTAAATTCATCAGGCCCAATGCCCCAGTTTTCTACCACCCCCGGACGAAAGTTTTCAATCACAATGTCGGCAGAGTTAATCAGTTGTTTAACTAAGGCGATGCCCGCTTTTGTTTTTAGATCTATAGTGACTGATTTTTTATTTCTAGCTAATGAATACCACCACAAAGAGGTGCCATCTTTCATTTGCCGCCAATTTCGTATGGGGTCACCGCCATGTGGAGATTCAATTTTGATGACTTCAGCGCCAAAATAACCCAGCATACAGCCTGCAAAGGGGCCTGCAAGTAACTGCCCTAGTTCAATGACCCGATAGCCTGATAAAGGCCCATTAGAATCCATAACTAGGCCTCATTTATTTCTTCCAATAGTTGCTGGCACCAGGCATTAACGCGCTGGTCTGTGAGTTCATGTTGGCCGTCTTCGTCTACAGCTAAGCCTATAAATTGGCTACCATCATCAGTAGCGGCTTTAGACGCTTCGAACTCGTAGCCAGCAGTTGGCCAGTAGCCAATGGCAGTAGCGCCAAGGCCAAGGCATTTGTCATGTAATAGCCCCATAGCGTCTTGGTACCATTCGGGGTATCCCACTTGGTCACCACAGCCAAAAAAAGCCACTTGAATGCCTGTTAGATCTAATGCGTCTATCTCGTCCCAAATATCTTCCCAATCAGCTTGGAGCTCACCATAGTCCCAAGTTGGAATGCCGCAAATAACGGTGTCGTACTCTAGCATTAGGCTTACAGAATCATCAGCTACGTTGTAGATGTCAACTTTATCAGAACCTAAGATGTCACGAATTTGGTCGGCAATGTCTTCTGTGTTGCCTGTAGTAGAACCAAAAAATAGTGCAATCGTCATGGTATAAATCTCAAAATAGCTATGAAGCTAAGTATAGGTGTAAATGAATGTATAAATGTAAGTGTATTAAAAAAAACCTAGGAACTATTCTGAATTCTAAGCCATTTACTTGGCAGGTTGAATAGCTGTAGGTAAGGTGACATTGCTTTCCACAATATTAGTGGCGATTTTATGGCCTGGGGTAACTCAGGCCATTTTTTATGTCTAAAAAGTACAATTTGCTGCGGTGGCTTGAACGCTACATTAAATACTTATAATGGGCTCTGCCTTAGCGCTAAGCCAAGTGATTGGATTAGCTTTAGTGGCGTTAACTTGTTACGAATTGTGCTGCACCTTTACAAACGCCAACTGCAAACAATGTTCTGCTATGTCCCTTTGTTTTAATATGCGTAAGGCAAGCGTATTCAGTATTAATGGAAAATCTCCAAAACTATCTAGCAAGGTTAACATTGAGTTTAAAATTCAATACCGCGCTGAGCTTTAATACCATTTCTAAATGCGTGCTTAATGTCTTTCACTTCGCTCACAGTATCGCAGGCGGCAATTAACCCTTCTGGCGCACCCCGCCCTGTAACAACCAGGTTCATGTTAGCTGGACGTTCAAGTATGGCTTGGGTCACCTTCTCTAGGTCTAACCAGCCTTGGGTGAACATGTAGGTGAGTTCATCTAACATTAAAAAATCAATGGTAGGGTCGGCTAATAATGATGCAGCCAAGCTCCAAGCCTTTTCAGCCGCTGCTTTATCTTTTTCTAGGTTCTGGGTTTCCCAAGTAAAGCCAGCACCCATAGCGTGGTAGGAAACCAAAGGCAGTTGGCTAAAAAATAGCTCCTCACCACATTCCCACTCTCCCTTAATAAACTGCACTACGGCGCAATTATGGCCATAGCCTAAACTACGTGCCAGCATGCCAAAGGCAGAGCTGCTTTTGCCTTTACCATTACCAGTAAGCAGTACAGATACGCCTTGTTCTTTATCAGCTTGAGCAATTTTTTTGTCGATTTGCTCTTTAACTTTGCTCATGCGTTGCTGATGTTTTTCGCTATTAACAGGTTTTTTCAAAGTGATTCTCCTTAATGTATGCCGCAGTTTACCCATAGGTGCACGGGCGGACAAGGCGTAAATTGTAAGATTGATTTAACAGGGTCGCTTTTAAGTATTAAAGGCTAAAGGATCACTATAAACTGTGGCACATATTAATGACTTAAATTTCACGGATTCCAACCATGACGTCTCCCGTAGCATTGCGACAGCTGTTTTTAGGTGGTGCTCGATCAGGCAAAAGCGGCCTAGCCGAGCAAGCCGCCATAAACACTGGCTTAGAGGTGATTTATGTGGCTACTGCACAAGTGAGCCATAGTGATGAACAAGGCAGCATGGCTCAAAGAGTGGCTATTCATAAACAACGTAGGCCCAGTCATTGGCGCTTAGTTGAAGAGCCACTGGCACTAAGTCAAACCCTGCTGGAGCTAGATCAACGGCCTTGTTGTGTGCTGGTAGATTGCCTAACACTATGGCTTAGTAACCATCTCTGTGGCCCGTCTGGTGGCCTCGATGCGGCCTTGGAACAGCTAGTAACTCAGGTGAGCAATACCCGCCACCACCTTATTTTGGTGAGTAACGAAGTGGGTTCTGGTATTGTGCCTATGGGTGAACTAAGCCGCCAATTTCAAGATTATTCCGGGCTGATGAATCAGCGCCTAGCACAGGTCTGCGATGAGGTAACTTTGGCTGTCGCCGGGTTGCCATTAAATTTAAAAACTAAGCCCTCACATTAACTAGAAGCAATACACACTATGACTCTTGATTGGATTTATAACCCACTAGCCGCCCTTAATAGCCACGCCAAAGAACAAGGCCTAGACCGCCAAGGGCAGCTTACCAAGCCGCCAGGCTCTTTAGGCAGTTTAGAAGCCATGGCAGTGCGTTTATGCGCTATGCAGGGGGTTAACAAGCCCAGTGTAGATAAAGCTCAAGTGGTTGTTTTTGCTGGTGACCATGGTGTAGCAGCAGAGGGGGTGTCTGCTTTTCCACAGGTAGTTACTGCAGAAATGGTAAAGAATTTTTCCCGAGGAGGGGCTGCTATCTGTGCTTTAGCACGGCAAAATAATGCCCAATTTGAAGTGGTAAATTTAGGCACAGTGGTGAATTTGCCAGCCATGGAACATGTAATAGACAGTACTATTATGGAGGGCACCTCTAATTTTTCTGAGCAAGCTGCAATGACACAGGTGCAGCTTAGCCAAGCAATGGCGGCTGGCAGGGCTGCAGTAGATCGAGCAGAGGCCAAAAATGTTACGCTGTTTATTGGCGGCGACATGGGCATTGCCAATACCTCAGCAGCCACTGCTTTGGCAGTGTGGGCTACAAAGCAGAGTGTGGCAAGTTTGGTAGGCCCAGGCACAGGTTTAGATGCACAAGGCGTATCTCACAAAGGCCAGGTAATAGAAGCGGCATTGGCAAAACATGCTGCAGCCATGACAAGCCCAGAGGACGCATTGCGTTATGTGGGTGGTCTAGAAATTGCTGCTTTAACAGGTGCATACATCCGTGCAGCACAAGTGGGTATAGCCATTTTAGTGGATGGGTTTATTACGACTTCGGCAGCTATTATGGCGGCTAAAATACAACCTCAGATCGCTGATTGGATGTTCTTCGCTCATGCCTCTGCAGAGCCAGGCCACCAAACTATGATGGCCTCATTAGGCGCAGACACTATTCTAGATTTAGGCATGCGGCTAGGCGAGGGTAGTGGCGCTGGTGTGGCCTTGTCTATACTCAAGAGTGCCTGTGTCACTCATAACGAAATGGCTACCTTTGCAGAAGCTTCAGTTTCTGAAAAGTCGGCTTAACTAGGGCAGACCTGTTATGCAAATTAGTTTGTTGCGCCATGGTAAAACCACTGAAGACGGCATTTACCGTGGCCACACAGACGTGGCCTTAACCGACCGCGGCTTAGCTCAAATGCAGCAAACGTATGCTGGTTTTTCTTTGCCAGTAGATTACCTTGTGAGTTCTCAGTTACAACGGTGTGCAAAATTTGCTGCGTTAATTGAGCCTAAGGAACAGATCGATGAACGCTTCCAAGAAATGTCGTTTGGAGACTGGGATGGCAAGTCTCGCAGTGACATATGGAGCACACAGCCTGAGGCCGTGAATGCGTTTTGGAGCAACCCAATGGAAAGCTCGCCCCCTAATGGCGAATCTGTTTTGCAGCTGCAGACAAGGGCTATGGAAGCGCTTCACCACCATATTAAATTAGCGATTACGCAAAAATGCAAACACATGCTTATTGTTACCCATGGTGGGGTTATTAGAGCAATTCTAGGTTCTGTGTTGCATATGACCCCCAAGGGGCTATTTAATTTAAACTTGCCCTATGGCGGCGTCGCACACTTACATCTAGCGTGTTTTGATAACGCTGACGGCCAGCCAGACTATCACTTAAGCCTAGATTTGGCCCCTAGTTAGGATGTTTGTAATGCTTAATCAACACTACCATGCATTGGTTTTGGCTTTTCAGTTCTTAACTCGAATACCTGTTTACCGTGTGTTTTCTATTGCCAGTACCATACCGCCACCACAAGTGGCTGGTAAGGCCTTGCTCTATTACCCTATTGTAGGGGCTGTTATTGGTGGTGGTTTGATTTTGTTACCAATAACGTTTAACTATGCGCACATAGCGGTAAGCCCACACATACAGGCAGGCTTGGTGCTAGTGCTGTGGGTATGGATAACGGGTGGGTTGCACCTGGATGGCTTAGCCGATAGCGCCGATGCTTGGCTTGGTGGCTTTGGTGACAAGCAACGTACCCTAGATTTGATGAAAGACCCCACCTGTGGCCCAAGTGCCGTAGTCGTTTTAGTGTTAACGTTATTGCTAAAGTGGCTGGCGTTAAGCGAGGTGATTGCTCAGGGCCAAGGGGCAAACACATACTGGTGGATACTGCTGATGTTGGTGCCTGTTTTGGCACGTTTTCAAGTGATGGTTTTAGTGGCGCATACGCCGTACGTTAGGGGCAAAGGTTTGGGTACACAGCTTAAAAGCCAAGCGCAGGCCAAGTGGGTGTGGTTTTGGCTGTTATCATTAATTGCATTCATGCTATATCAAAACCTGTGGTTGTCATTTGCCTTGGTGTTAACGCTGGGTCTAGGTTATTACCTTATGCGCCGTTTAATGATGCAGCGTATAGATGGTTGGACTGGCGATACAGCAGGTGCAAGCATTGAGGTAACCGAATTACTGGTATTATTAGTCATGGCTATGGCTGTTTCACTGGTTTAACAAACCATTAGTTAATGGCACTGTAACTTGAATTTTATTCATCTTTAGTATAAATATCTCACCCAGCAGCATATCCTAAACTGGCATAATATCGGCTCCCTGATGTGTTATATCAATGCTGGAGCCCGCTTTGACTGGTCGTTATTCTTTTGAATTTTTCCCACCTAAATCTAGTGTCAGTAGCTTGGCCTTAGACACTTGCCTTGCGCACCTAAAGCCTTGGCAACCGCAATTTTGTTCAATGACATACGGTGCTGGCGGCTCAAGCCAGACCGAAAGCTTTAGCGCTATTCAGCGTTTACAAAAACGTGGCCATGTTGCTGCCGCGCACATTACCGCCGTGGGTGCGAGTAGAAGCCAAGTTAATCAGGCCGCTAAAGCCTTTATCGAAGCTGGTGTAGATCACTTGGTGGCCTTGCGTGGTGATAGCCCAAGTGGAGAGTTTGTTTCCCACCCACAGGGCTATGCCTATGGTGCCGATTTAGTGGCAGGGTTGCGGCACTGGTTTAATGGCACTATTTCTGTGGCTGCCTATCCAGAAACACACCCAGAAGCCAGCAGTGCTGCTGCAGACATGGGGCACTTGGCCACTAAAGTAGCAGCTGGAGCTAGCCAAGTAATGACCCAGTATTGTTATAACACAGACGCCTTACTTAGGTTTGCCGAGCGTATGCGTGGGCACGCTATTAATGTGCCCATAGTGGTGGGCGTAATGCCCATTCATGATATACAGGCCATTCAACGTTTCTCAGCACGCTGCGGCGCTTCGGTGCCAAACAAAATTGTAGCCCAGTTTGAAAAGCTAAGTGACTCTGATGACCAATTTCAGCTGGCCATAGAAATTGCCTTAAAACAAATCGATCAATTAGCCGAGCATGGGCTTGACCAAGTGCATTTGTATACTTTAAATAGGCCCCAGTGGGTGCAAGGAATTTTGTGCGGCCTAGGCGAACCTAGGTTAGCTAAAAGTGCGTAAACACCCTGCATAAGGTATACTGCGCGGCTTAATTATTTGCATTACAGATTAGCCGCATCATGACCTTAAAAGCCAAACCCAAAGCCGTTGTCATTTATTCTGGTGGCATGGACTCCTACACCGTATTGCACCTTGCTTTGCAGCAGGGGTACGATGTTTTTGCGGTGTCTTTTAACTATGGTCAACGCCACAGTAAAGAGCTAGATGTGGCAGCCAAAGTGTGCACCAGCTTAGGGGTGCCTCATAAGTTAGTAGACATTACTGCCATTAATCAGCTGTTGCAGGGATCTTCACTTACGTCTACAGACATTGATATACCCACAGGCGAATATGAAGAAGACAATATGAAGTCTACTGTGGTGCCCAACCGCAATATGATCTTGTTGTCATTAGCCATTGGTTACGCCGTGTCTTTAGGCTCTACCGAAGTATTTTATGGTGCCCATTCTGGTGACCATGACATTTACCCCGACTGCCGGCCAGAATTTGTAGACGCCATGAACATTGTGTCTGCCATTGCCAACTACGATGATGTACAAATTATTAGCCCCTTTTTACACCAAAGTAAGTTAGCCATTTTACAGGCAGGTTTAAACATGGGCCTAGACTACGGCCAAACCTGGACTTGCTACCTAGGCCAAGAAAAAGCCTGTGGTAAGTGTGGCTCTTGTGTAGAACGTTTAGAAGCGTTTGCTAAAGCGGGCCTCACAGACCCCGTGCCCTACGTGGCCTTGTAATGTTGTATTCCGTTAAAGAAATTTTTTACACCTTACAAGGTGAAGGCAAACAAGCAGGGCGGCCTGCGGTGTTTTGTCGTTTTGCGGGCTGCAACTTGTGGACAGGCAGTGAAACACGCCGTGGCACAAGTATTTGTGATTTTTGTGACACAGATTTTGTAGGCGTAGATGGCACCTTAGGGGGCCGCTATAAGGCACAAGAGTTGGCTCAGCTTATTGCTAGCTGTTGGCCAGAGGGTTTGCCGGGCCACCCACTTGTGGTGCTTACAGGTGGTGAGCCCATGCTTCAGGTAAACGAGGCCTTAGTGCATGAATTACATGACCAAGGGTTTGAAATAGCCATAGAAACCAACGGCACTTTGCCCGTACCTGCTAGTATAGACTGGATTTGCGTAAGCCCTAAGGGCAGCTCTAAAATTGTACAACTAACCGGCCACGAACTTAAGCTGGTATACCCACAGCGTTTGGCCATGCCAGAACAGTTTATAGATTTAGATTTTGAAAACCACTACCTACAACCGTTAGATAAGTCGTATATTGCAACCTCTAACGACGACGACAACTACGTGCAACAAACCATCGATTATTGCATGCAACACCCCCAATGGCGTTTGAGTTTGCAAACCCATAAAATTACAGGCATTCGTTAATGGAAATCTACAAAGACTTTAGTTTTGATTCAGCCCATTTTTTACCCAATGTGCCAGCAGGGCATAAGTGTGGGCGCTTGCATGGCCACACCTTTCAGCTACGCATTGTGGTTTCTGGCCCAGTGGGTGAAACAACAGGTTGGATTATGGATTTTGGTGATATTAAAAAGGTATTTAAGCCACTTTACGAACAGTTAGACCATAACTATTTAAACGACATTAAAGGCCTAGAAAACCCTACCAGTGAGGTAATGGTACAGTGGATCTGGCAACAACTTAAGCCACTATTACCCCAGCTTTCACGCTTAGAACTAAAAGAAACCTGCACCTCTGGTTGCGTTTATATAGGTTCCTAACTCATGGCTATTGATGGCTTAACCAATGACGACATTAAGCATATTCGTGATGAAGTAAAAACGATCGCTGTGGTTGGCTTGTCTCCCAAGCCCCACCGGGCGAGCCATCAGGTGGCCTTGTATTTGCAACAGCAAGGCTACCAAATTATTCCTGTACACCCCCAGCATAAAACTATTTTGGGTTTAACCTGTTATGCAACCCTTGGTGCCATCCCTATAGACGTAGACATGGTCGATTGCTTTCGTGCCGCTGAAGCTATGCCGTCCTTAGTAGATGAAGTGATTGCGATAGGCGCCAAGGTTATGTGGATGCAGCTAGACATTTACCATGCCGATGCCGCAGCCAAAGCAAGAGCCGCTGGCATCATGGTAGTCATGGATCGCTGCCCTAAAATTGAGTTCCCTAAGCTTAATTAACCCCTATTTATTATTCTGCACTATCGCCTTTTTATCCTTGCCTTTAGTACCTATTAAACAGTGGTACTGCGCCTAGCTGCTCAAAAATAGAACACCTTTAGTGAGTGGTGCGCCGGTATCAACACGTTATAATGCCCTCCCTAAGCCTTAATTATATGTATAATTTCGTACAATGGTATTAAATTTTTTGTGCAAGCCGTGTTACGACAAAATAATGTAAAATTGTGCACGAAAAGAAAAGGCACAGACTAGGTCCGCTGACAGCCACCTTTAATTGAGCGCCTAAACCCACACATTAAATAAGGAAAAATGATGACAATTGCATATTGGTGCATACTTTTAGCATGTTTATTACCCTGGTTCTCTATTGGCTACGCTAAGTTTTTAGCACCTAAGGCTGCGTTCAGTGAGTTTGATAATGAAGCCCCAAGAGATTTCTTATTACAGCTTGAAAATGACCGTAAGCGAGCAGTTTGGGCAGAAAAAAACACCTATGAAGCACTGCCGCTATTTATTGCAGCTGTTTTGGTGGCTCACCAAGCTGGGGCGGATCAATATTTAATTAATGTGTTAGCCGTGCTGTTTGTAGTGCTAAGGGTAATTTATATTGGCCTTTATATAGCCAACTTAGCCACGCTAAGAACTGTGGTTTGGACTGCTGCAATAGGGTGTTCTTTTGGCATGTTCTTAATAAGCATTTAAGGCTTAGAGGGGAGCTAGGCTTACACAAAAATACAACCGGCACAGCAGATTAGAGCATAGACAATTTACTTAATAGTATTAAACCAATAACTGCAGAACTAAACGTGCTGCTGTTTTCGGTGTATACATCTGTGCACGAGCAATAATCTATCCAGCCGTTTAGTTAGGGATTCGCTGTAAACTAAGCGGCAAGAAAAATGTTCTTAACTTGCAGTACCACGAGAAAAAAGAAAATGATTTTTGATGTTTCTGAACTAGCTGCCCAAGAAAAATACCGCTTATTAAATGGTGGCGTAACGCCTAGGCCTATTGCTTGGATTAGCACGCGTTCAAGCGATAACATTGATAATTTGGCCCCTTATTCTTTTTTTACTGTTGCCAGTTGCAACCCCCCTGTACTTTTGTATACCCAAGTAACACAACGAAGCGGTGTGGATAAAGACACCCTACAGAATTTAATAGAAACAGGTGAGTGCGTTATTAATATAGTAAACGCTCCACTGTTAGAAAAAATGAACATGACTAGTGCAGGCCTAGCTATTGATGACAGCGAATTTAATTTTGCTAACGTTCAAAGCTGTTCTAGTCACAACGTTCTTCCTTTGTCTGTTAAACACTCACCTATTCGTTATGAGTGCTCCTTAAGGGACATTATTACCATTAGTGATTTACCAGCGGGTGGACAAGTGATACTTCTGGATGTGAAATGTATCTATGTACACGACACCTTGTATGAAAACGGCACTATAAACCAAGCGTTAGTAAATTCTGTAGGAAAAATGGGTGGGGACTACTTTAGCCTAACTACTGAACGTGTAGAGCTTACAAGGCCTTAACTATTTTAGTGAGTTGTGCTAAGTAACGGCTAAATACCTCACGGTTCAGCTTTACTTTATGGCACTGTGCTCTAGTATCAAAAAAATTATGGTTAAGGGGCTAAATGGCGTTATATCAGTCAACATTCTCACTGATAGGCACGCTTGCAATTTTAGCACTAGTGCTTGGGCTGTTTTTGGATGTAAAAAGTGCAGATAATACACAAGGAGGATACGAGTATCCCTTTGAAGGATGGAGCGGAACGACAATAGATTTTTCGGCCATGTATCAAACCAAAGAAGGCCTGTTTAAAAAAGGCTATGTTGTTGATCAGTTATTTAACTGTAATATTGGGCTAATTACTTGGGAAGTATTCGGCGTGATCAAAGGCGAATTTAGATTGTTTTCTGAAAGAGCTATTGTCGTTCATAAACCCCAGGATGAGTGCAAGGCTAGAGGCTTCAATCCTAACTCTTGAGCCAAGAGCGGCTTACCTTAAGGTATGTTTTTGCATACCTTTTTAGTAGACAAATACGCTAGGTTAACTCTAACCTGCAGATTCCGCTTCTTTTATGCGTTCCAGCCTGTTTTGTTCTTCAAGAAACGCCTGTTTAATTTCTTCTAGCACAGTATCCACATCTGCAGACGCAGTGTCTTCTTCAAAGTGACCTGTGAGCTGCGTGTCTGGTTGCAGTTCGCCTGCTTCAAACAATGCCCACATTTCTGGCCCATAGCGGGTGTGGCTTAGTTGGGGTGCATATTGGGCATAATAGTTAGTAATGTTTTCTACATCGCGCTGGTGCATGCTTTGTGCATTATTATTTGCGGCGGCATCTACCGCTTGTGGTAGGTCTATAATCACTGGGCCATGGTCGTCTACCAACACATTAAACGGTGAAAGGTCTCCGTGCACTAATCCTGCGCACAGCATGCGCATAACATCGTGCATCAGGGTTTCATGGTCTGCCAATGCCTGTTCTTCGGTCATAGACACATCGTTTAAGCGAGGGGCAACATCGCCATCGCCATAGGTGATGAGCTCCATTAACAACACGCCGTCAAAACAACCGTAGGGTTTGGGTACACGAACCCCAATGTCGGCCAGCTTGTAAAGTGCAGTTACCTCAGCAGATTGCCACACTTCTTCTTGTTGCTCGCGGCCAAATTTTGAGCCTTTGCCCATCGCCCGGGTTCTACGGCTATTGCGAACTTTTCGCCCTTCTTGGTAGGTTACAGCCTGTTTAAATGCGCGTTTTTCGGGTGCTTTATAAATTTTTGCACAACGGATTTCAGACCCACAGCGCACTACAAAGACATCGGCTTCTTTGCCGCTCATTAAAGCTCGGATCACTTCGTCTACTAAGCCGTTTTCAACGAGTGGAAGTATTCGTTTTGGAATTTTCATAGTGCTATTGTACATTAGTTAAATAGGGATGGAATACAGAAGTTGTGCCCCTTATGTGCTTAATTTACTTAGCTGTATTCCATCAGCAGAAAAGTTTTCTGTGGCCAACCAACGTTCATACTCTGCCTGTATGGCAGGCCAATGGGTATCGAGGATAGAGAACCACGCGGTATCTCTATTGCGGCCTTTGTACACTGCTGCTTGTTTAAACAGGCCGTCAAAGCTAAAACCAAGGCGTTGGGCGGCTTTTTTAGAGCCTGAGTTTAAATTATCACACTTCCATTCATAGCGGCGGTAGCCTAAGTTAAAGGCGTTTTTCATCATTAAGTACATGGCTTCTGTCGCTGCTGTGGTGGCCTGTAGGGCGGGGGAGTAGTTAATGTGGCCCACCTCAATAACTCCTGCTGCTGGCTGAATACGCAAATAGGTTGCTATCCCCACCGCTTTACCACTAGAGGTGTTCACTATGGCGTAAAATAGAGGGTCTTGGGTTTCACTATGGCTAGTTAACCACTGTTTAAGTTCGGCTTGTGTGGTGAAGGGGCCATAGGGTAGGTAAGTCCAAATGCGGTCTTGCGTGTCGGCACTATAGGCCTGCCATAAATCTTCGCCATGGCATGTTGCATCAAGCGGTTCCAGGCGGCAATAGGCCCCTACCATGGTTTTTTTGGCTGGCTCTGGGCAGGTATTCCAAGTAGGCAACACACAGCCAATTTCTTGACCTAAAGAATTGAGACGAGCAGACATAAACACACCTAAATAATGGAAACTTAGTTCATATTAGGTGATCTTAAGATAAAAACAAATGACTTTAATGGTCATCTAATATGTTGGTGAAAAATGCCCTCTCAGAGCAGCTTATAAAGGCACAGGGAAACGGTGCCAAAAATGGCCACTATCGGGTATAATGTTGCCATTATTTTGCACTCACTTGTGCCACCGCTTTTCGGTAACTTTAATGTTTGAAATCAATCCTTACATCCTTTCCATGAAAGACCTAGCTGAGCGCACCCATGTGCTTAGGGGGTACCTTTGACTATGTTGGCAAACAAGAACGCTTAGTTGAAGTAGAACGAGAACTAGAGCAGCCGGACGTATGGAACGACGCAGAGCGAGCGCAAGCCTTAGGTAAAGAGCGCAGCTTGCTTGAAGGCGTAGTCAATACCATAGACACTATGGACAGTGGCTTAATAGATGCCCGTGAATTACTAGACCTTGCCGTAGAAGAAAACGACGAAGACACCCTAAACGAAGTGCAACCAGAACTTGATGCCCTAACGGATAGTCTAGAAAAGCTTGAGTTTAGGCGCATGTTCTCTGGTGAAATGGATCCCAATGCGGCCTTCCTAGACATTCAATCAGGGTCTGGTGGCACAGAAGCACAAGACTGGGCCAGTATTATTTTACGTATGTACCTGCGCTGGGGCGAGCAAAAAGGCTTTAAAGTAGAGCTGATGGAAGTCAGTGATGGTGACGTAGCTGGTATAAAAAGTGCCACTATTCGGTTTGAAGGTGACTATGCATTTGGCTGGTTACGCACAGAAACAGGCGTACATCGTTTGGTGCGTAAGTCGCCGTTTGATTCCAGCAGCCGCCGCCATACCTCCTTTGCTTCGGTATTTGTGTCGCCAGAAATTGACGATGATATTGATATAGAAATTAACCCATCCGACGTGCGAGTGGACACCTACCGCGCCAGTGGTGCTGGTGGTCAACACGTTAACAAAACAGATTCTGCAGTGCGCTTAACCCATGGGCCATCTGGTATTGTAGTGCAGTGCCAAAACCAGCGGTCGCAACACCAAAACCGTGATTCAGCTATGAAACAGTTGCGTGCCAAATTATATGAGCAAGAAATACATAAGCGCCAGGAAGCCTCTCAAGCCCTAGAAGACACTAAATCTGATATTGGTTGGGGTAGCCAAATACGCTCCTATGTTTTAGATGATCAGCGCATTAAAGACCTGCGCACCAACGTGCAAACTGGTGGTTGTGATAAGGTGCTAGATGGAGACTTAGATCAATTTATTGTAGCCAGCTTAAAAGCGGGTTTGTAAGCACTAACTTAAACCTAACTACCCAGTAAAAACATTACCCAATTGTAGAACCCACACCTATGAATGATACAAACGACAGTTTAATCCAAGATGACAACAAGCTTATTGCCGAGCGTCGTGCCAAATTGGCCAAGCGCAGAGAAGTAGGAAACGCGTTTCCTAATGATTTTCGCCGAGACAGCTACGCCCAAGATCTTCAAAATACCCATGGCGAAAAAGATAAACCAGAGTTAGAAACGTTGGCCCTTCCGGTGAAGGTGGCCGGCCGTATTATCCGTAATCGCGGTGCGTTTATGGAGATTCAGGATGTGTCTGGTCGTATTCAGCTTTATGTTAACCGTAAAGGTTTGGCACCAGAGCAATTGGCCGAAATTAAAACCTGGGACCTAGGTGACATTGTAGGTGTGGTGGGTGTGTTACAGAAATCGGGTAAAGGCGATTTGTTTGTCGACATGACGGATCCACAGTTGTTAACTAAAGCGTTGCGCCCGTTACCTGACAAGCACCATGGCCTTGCAGACCAAGAGATGCGTTACCGCCAGCGTTATGTAGACCTCATTGTTAACGAAGAGTCTCGTAAAACGTTTATTATTCGTACCCGTGTTGTAGAAGCGATTAGGCAGTACTTAATTGCCCGTGAGTTCATGGAAGTAGAAACCCCCATGATGCAGGTGATCCCGGGTGGTGCATCTGCGCGCCCCTTTATTACCCATCACAATGCCTTAGACCGTGACATGTACTTGCGTGTTGCGCCAGAACTCTACCTAAAGCGTTTGGTGGTAGGTGGTTTTGAGCGAGTGTTTGAAATTAACCGTAACTTCCGTAACGAAGGTTTGTCTACCCGTCATAATCCAGAATTTACCATGTTAGAGTTCTACTGGTCTTACGCCGATTTCCGCGACCTAATGGACTTAACAGAAGGCATGTTGCGTCACATTGCAGAGTCTGTATTGGGCAATAGCAAAGTTACCTACCAAGGCAGTGAGTATGACTTTGCGCAGCCATTTACCCGTATTTCTGTATTTGATTCTATCTTGCATTATAACCCCAGCATTACAGCCGAACAGTTGGCTGATGAGGCTGGTGCGCGCGCTATTGCTGAAGGCCTTGGCATTCCACTGAAGCCCTACTATGGTTTGGGCAAGGTGCAAATTGAAATCTTCGAAAAAACGGTAGAAGACCGCCTAGACCAGCCTACTTTTATTACCCAATACCCAGCAGAAGTGTCTCCTTTGGCGCGTCGTAATGACCTAGACCCGTTTGTCACAGACCGTTTTGAATTCTTTGTTGGTGGCCGTGAAATTGCTAATGGTTTCTCAGAGCTTAACGATGCCGAAGACCAAGCCGACCGTTTCTTAGCCCAAGTGGCTGAGAAAGACGCTGGTGATGATGAAGCAATGCATTATGATGCAGACTACATTGCAGCCCTAGAGTACGGCATGCCGCCTACCGCCGGTGAAGGTATTGGCATTGATCGCTTGGTGATGTTGTTTACCGACGCCGCTTCTATTCGAGACGTGTTGTTGTTCCCACACATGCGTCCTGAAGCTAAATAGCACCGCCATAAAATAATGGCCCATCCCATTTGGCAAAATGCACACCTAAACCAGCTTGATGAAGGTTGGCTTAAGGTGCTGCAGCCTTGTTTTAGATACCCACAAGTTGAAACTTTAGCCACATTCCTTCAAGGTAAGCTTGATCAGCAGGTTATCCTGCTACCACTTCAAAAAGATTGGTTTAATGCGTTTAAATTAACCCCCTTTAATGAGGTTAAAGTGGTTATTTTGGGTCAGGATCCATACCATGGGTTTGACCAAGGGGAGCCTCAAGCCCACGGCCTAAGTTTTTCCGTTAACAAAGGCACTAAAACACCACCCTCATTGCGCAATATTCTTAAAGAATTAACTACAGACTTAGCTATACAGCCGGCTACTCATGGCGATTTGTCCCAGTGGGCAAAGCAGGGCGTATTGCTGTTAAATACGGTGCTCACTGTAGAGCAAAGTCAAGCAGGCGCTCACCAAGGTAAGGGTTGGGAAAGCCTTACAGATGAGGTGATTAAAGCGCTCAGCGAACAACGTTCGGGGCTGGTTTTTATGCTATGGGGTAAGCCTGCGCTAGCAAAGGCTGCGCTTATCGATGCGAACAAACACTACGTGCTTGAGGCGGTTCACCCGTCGCCTTTATCAGCGTATCGAGGTTTTTTTGGATGTGGCCATTTTTCTAAAGCTAATGACTATATAGTGCAGCAGGGTGGCCATGTTATTAACTGGCAGCGCACACCTCTATTAACAGAGCCTAACCAAATTCAATTATTGTAAAATCTGCTAAGCTAATAGTAGTGACAACACAGGGCTTAAACATGGCAGACACACCAGAATATCGCGGTTGGCTCTATTCCGTGCTCATTGCAATTGATCAGCTAGGTAATGCCTTGGCTGGTGGTTATGCAGATTCAACCATTTCTGCACGGGTGGGCTACAATGCGCGGCATTCAGCTTCTGTGAGGAAAAATTACTGGCGCTTATTAGAATGGGTTATAGATTATACCTTCTTGCCCTTGGATGGCCCGAACCACTGCTATCAAGCTTATTTGTCGGGTAATAAAACCCACTACAGAGACGGCAGCGATGCCATGCGCGTTGTTTTAAGTACCTTAATCTTATTTTGGGCTATGCCGATTGCCCTAGCTACTCGCATTTTGGCACAGCGCAAACACGCAAATAAGCCCTAATGTTATTTATAGCTTGATACGTTCGAACACTTGGGGATCTATTTCATAAGGTAACGGCAAAAGGGAAATGCTAGCGCCCTCTTGCTCGTTTAGGTGCAGCTGATTTTCTTGTGCCTCTGTGCAATTAATCACTGCGGTAAAAGCATAGGCATTTTCGCCAGTGTACGCAAGGCTGGTAATTTTGCCTACATTTTTTCGTTTGCTGGCATTAATTTGTTGGCCTACTTCTAAGGCTTCAAGGGAGGTCACTTGGCCAATAAATATGTGACGTTTGAGTTTTCCTAGGTATTGCATTCGGGCCACAACTTCTTGGCCGGTGTAGCACCCCTTTTTAAAGTTAATGGCCCCAGTGGCCTGTAAATTAAGCATTTGTGGTACGTAGCTATCGCTTATGTCGGGGGTCACATAAATTAACCCCTGATTAATTTGCCTAGCGTCCCAACCAGATATTTCGGCTAAACTAGCCCCTTGCTCTAGGCTGGCTATCACACCCACTTTTGCAGTGGGGCGGCAATAAACAACAAATTCATTATTGTCAGTATTATTACTCCAAACTAAGCAGTCTTCGTTTTGAATGGCACCAAGCCGGGTATCGGGCACCAAACCAAACGTTGCCTTAATGCAAGCTGCGGCGTGGTCACCCCACACTACAAAACGGCACCAATCACTGCTGGCATCGTAGAGCTTAGCTTTAGAAAAAACAATGTACTTAGCCATGGCCTGTTGCATAGTAGCCACCATACTTCGGGGCATGTGCAGCAGCAAAGTGTCTTGATGGGTCACTAGGTCAAAATTGGCAATAACGTTACCTTTTGGGGTGCAGTAAGCTCCTGCTTGCCCTTTGCTCTTTGTAACTTCATTAACGTCGCAGGTTATTTGGCCTTGCAGGAATTTTTGAGCGTCTTGGCCGGTTAAGCCTACACTACCAAAATGATCTAATGGGCAAAAATAAGTGTGTTTCATGGTGTTAAATGATCTAAATGTGAATGCCTTGCAGGCATATGTTGATAGTTTGCGCTAAAATTAAAGCCTTGGGTATATGGTATGGGTTAAGACAGAGGAATTCAATGTTGAATGAAACAGAATTAAAACGACAGGTTTGGCATAGTCGCCGTGGAATGCTGGAATTAGACGTTTTATTAGGGCCATTTGCCCTGCATGCGTTGCCATTAATTAGTGCTGATGAGCAGCAAGTATATGTGCGCTTATTAAGTCAGCAAGACCCAGACTTGTTTGCTTGGTTTATGGGCCATGGCGTTAGTGATGACCAAGCCATGGTGGCTATGGTTAAAAAAATAAAAGACTATGCTCAGTCGAGCCAAATTCCAGCTTAAGGCCTCTGCACACCTTAGTTATGTATGTGCTGTGGTTTGGTCGGTATTAAGCCTATGTGGCTTGGGCATAGCAGGTTGGTCTTGGTTTTGTCTTGCTTATGCGGTGTTTGTAGCTGCGGTGCTAGGTCATTGGGTTTGGCGTTGGGCTTGGCTTAAGTCTAGCACCAGTATGGTCGCTATAAGCTGGACACCCAACGAAGTGTGTTGCTATTTAAAAAATGGTGCCCAGGTAAATGGCGTTATTATGGCGAAGTCAGCCTTTAACCCATACTTTATTACGTTGCACATTAAAACCACACAGGGGCGTATATTCTGGTGGCCACTTATGGCAGACAGTGGGCCTAAAGATATGCTGCGTAAATTAAGAGTCTTTGGCCGTTGGCACAACCAATCCCTTACTGCCAATCAAAATTAGACGGTGTCATAATAGTGTTGCGCGCTATTTGCAGGGTTTCAGGATAATCTAACGTGTAGTGCAGCCCTCGGCTTTCTTTGCGTTGCTGAGCGCTGTGAATAATAATAGATGCTACAAGAGCTAAGTTTCGCAGCTCTATTAGGTCTGCACTTACGCGGTAGTTACTATAAAACTCATTAATTTCACTTAGCAATAGCTCTACTCGGTGCTGCGCCCGAGTGAGGCGTTTATCTGTGCGCACAATGCCTACGTAATCCCACATAAAGCGGCGTAATTCGTCCCAGTTGTGGGAAATAATAACGTCTTCATCAGAATCCTTTACCTGGCTTTCATCCCACGGTGGAATAGTGATTTTTGGTGAGGCTTGGGCCCAGTGGGTTTCAATATGTCTTGCTGCGGCATGGCCATACACGAAGCATTCTAGCAATGAATTGCTCGCCAGGCGGTTAGCTCCATGCAAACCTGTGAAGGCTGTTTCGCCCACAGCATAAAGGCCTTCTATATCTGTCATGCCATCTTGGTTAGTAATAATGCCACCGCAGGTATAATGGGCGGCAGGAACAACGGGAATAGGATCTTTAGCAATGTCTATACCAAGGTCCATGCAGCGTTGATAAATATTAGGAAAGTGAGATTGGATAAACTCGCGGCCACGATGGCTGATGTCTAAGTATACACAGTCATCACCGAGGCGTTTCATTTCATGGTCTATAGCACGTGCCACAATGTCTCTTGGGGCTAGCTCTAGGCGTTCATCAAAACGCTGCATAAATGGTTCGCCATTAGCTAATACTAGCTTGCCACCTTCACCACGTATGGCTTCAGTGATCAAAAACGATTTAGCTTCTGAATGATAAAGGCAGGTGGGGTGGAATTGGTTAAATTCCATATTTGCTACTCTACAACCCGCTCGCCAAGCCATGGCAATACCATCACCAGATGAACCGTCTGGGTTGCTAGTATAGAGGTAAACCTTACTGGCTCCACCGGTTGCTAAAATGACACATTGAGCCTTAAATGCGTTCACATGTCCCGTTTCTTGGTCTAATACATATGCGCCTACGCAGCGATTGCCCGGCAAGCCTAATTTGGCATTAGTAATTAGGTCTACAGCCACCTGATGGTGCAATAAATGGAGATTTGGGGCTTCTGTGGCGCGTTCGAGTAGGGTGGTAGTTACCGCAAGGCCTGTCCAGTCTGACGCGTGAATAATACGCCTGTGGCTATGGCCTCCCTCTTTGGTAAGGTGGTAGCCGGTAGGGTCTTCGTGGTCTTGGGTAAAAGGCACTTTCTGTTCAATAAGCCAGTCTACACTAGCCTTAGCTTGCTCTACTGTAAACTGTATGGCTTCTGGGTCACCAAGGTGAGCGCCTGCAATAAGGGTGTCCTGGATATGATTGTCTATACGGTCTTGTTGATCTAACACCGCTGCAATACCACCTTGCGCCCAGGCTGAGGAGCCAGCATCTAATTCATCTTTACTAATAACAGCTACTTTTTTGGTCGTTGCTAAGCGTAAACCCAAACTAAGCCCAGCCGCGCCTGAACCGATAATAAGCACATCGTATTGAAAATCTTGTTGCATAGGGAAGTTATAACAGGTCACTTTGATAATTTATTATAGCTTGTACAGACACTAAGGTGAAACGCTAATTACAGTGCGATATGTGTTTTAACTGACTAGATTTGGTCTGAACTTAGTGCCAGTTGAGTTAATCTGCTGTACTCTTATTGTATTATTCAATTGGAGGTGTATTGTTAATTGTATACCCACAGCAGTCTAGATAAGGAAATCTAAGTGCCTAATGAAAAGGCCTTGCCGACACCTGCCCCATCTGATCAACAGCTTGTCGAGCGAGTTCAAGCTGGGGATAAGCGTGCATTTGATTTGCTAGTGCTTAAATATCAGCACAAAATTATTAGCTTAGTGGGCCGCTACGTTAAGGATCATCATGAGGCCATGGATGTAAGCCAAGAGGCCTTTATAAAAGCCTACCGGGCGCTGGCAAATTTCCGGGGTGATAGCCAGTTTTACACATGGCTTTACCGTATTGCCATTAATACAGCAAAAAACTATTTGGTAGCGCGTAATAGAAGGCCACCTGACGTAGATGTAGAGGCTAATGAGTATGGTGACTACGGCAGTGCGGATGTGATGGCAGACATTGATACCCCCGAAAATCTTATGGCGCGGGACCAATTACAAGACAAGGTATTTGCTACCCTAGAAAAATTGCCAGACGACCTAAGAACCGCGCTAACCTTAAGAGAATTTGAAGGCATGAGCTATGAGGAAATTGCTCAAGTGATGGATTGCCCTGTGGGTACGGTCCGTTCACGTATATTTCGTGCCCGAGACGCCATAGACAAAGAAGTGGCTAAGCTTATGGACCGTGATTAGTGAGCTAGCTTAAGCCTTTAAAAATAAAATTGAACCAAATGGCCCTGTTGGCGTCCAACTTTGGTAAGTTAAATTTAGGAAACTACATTTTGGCATCTACTCATACTAACGCCCAGTCGATACGCGAATCATTATCTGCAGTAATGGATGATGCTGCCCAGCCACTAGAGCTGCAGCGTGTGCTTAAAGCAAGTCAAGACGATGAGCAAGTTAGGTTGCAATGGGCTCGCTATCAGCTTGCTAGTGCCGCCTTAAAGCGCGAAGCAACCCAAGCCTCATTAGGCATGGATTTAGCCCAGCGGGTGCGTAATGCCGTTGATGCAGAGCCGACTCACTCTCACTATGCTCCTAGCGCTAACGCTGGGTCAAAATTTAGCTCTTTGAATCGCTTCTGGCAGCCTGTTGCGGGCTTAGCTATAGCTGCAAGTGTAACCATGGTTATGGTATTGGGTGCTCAGCAAATGGGGGTGTCATTGCAGCCACAAGTTATTCCTGCACAGCAAGGTGTGGTTTTATTAGAACCAAGAAATAGCAACAATAGTATTGCCTTGGTTAGTGCAGGTGCTTCTAGCACCGTGATGGCAAACACCAACGATATTATTCGTTTACCTGCGCCTGTAGAAGCAATTAATGCAGCAGAAGCTGGTTGGCTGGTAGCAACGTTGCCTGTGGGGTTTGTATTAACTCAGCACAGTTTGGATGTGTCCAGTCCAGTGCCCAGAGAAATTCTCACCTACAGCGATGGTGATGCTAGTTTTACACTTTATGTTGAAGCCCTGAACGGGCGTACCATTGCTGAAGGCTATGCTTTTGCAGGCTCTAATCTAGTGCTGGGTCAGTCTATGACTCATGATGGTGAACAGATGTTTGTGACCTTAGTTGGGCAACTAAGTTTAGCGCAAGGTGAGCAAGTGGCCAGCTCTGTGGTATCCTTGGGCACTCAATAAACGCCTAGTAAGATCGCAGGGTTGCATCATGTCTAATGCACAAGATTCTATGATTGAGCAAGCTGCTCATGTCCACTCTATTGATCAAACCACGGTTTGGCTAGACACCCTTCGCCTGAGCACCTGTAATTCTTGCAGCATGAAAAGTGGGTGTGGCCAGCGCTTGATGAACCAAGCCACAGACTGCAAGCGTTCGCGTATAGCATTGCCAGTACCCAGTACTATGTCGCTAAGTGTGGGCGATGAAGTGGTATTGGGTATCCCTCAAAAAGCCTTTATTAAAGCTAGTTTGTTAACCTTTGCCATGCCGTTGATAATGATGCTGGCATTCGCTTTACTCGCCAAGTGGGGGGGGCTGTCCGAACCGTTAACCGTAGTGACTGCATTGGTTGGATTAGGCTTTGGTTTGTTAGTGTTACGGTGGTACAGCCAAAGTGATGCGATGTTAAGCTCTAATCAATGGCAGCCTGTTATTTTGCGTCAGCAATATATAGACCAAGCAGAGGTGCTTCACTTTACGCCAGAATAAGTGTTTTGCTAACAAATCCTGTAAAAAGGCCGTATTAACTGCAAAACTTTGTAAAGGGCGGCTAGTATTGAATCTGAATCGTCCAAACTACCGTATGCTTTAACACTATCCAATTTGGTTGTAGAGGAACTACGTCATGATCAAGCTAGTATCATTTAACTATAAACTAATCTCCCTAGTGTTGCTGACCTTGCTTTGGTCGAATGTTGCTCGGGCTGCACAATTACCAGATTTTACTGTGCTAGTTGAGAAGGCATCCCCTGCTGTGGTTAACATAAGCACGTCACGCGTGGTCTCAAAAAAGCAAGCGGGTAATCAGTTCCAGATGCCGGGGCAAGAGCAGTTGCCAGAGGTTTTCAAGCATTTCTTTGAGCGACAGTTCCCAAAACAAAAGCCCCCTCAGCAGGGACAAGCGCCTAAAGCTCAGTCCTCTGGCTCTGGATTTTTGATTAGTAATGACGGATACATACTCACCAACCATCATGTGGTAAAAGGTGCCAATAAAATTATTGTGGCTTTAAGTGACCGCCGTGAAATGGAGGCAGAATTGGTGGGATCTGACCCACGCTCTGACTTAGCATTATTAAAAATTGAAGCGCAAGACTTGCCATTCCTTACAATGGCAGACTCCGACCTGCTTAAAGTGGGGGAATGGGTGCTGGCTATAGGCTCTCCATTTGGCTTTGATTATTCGGTCACTGCGGGTATCGTAAGTGCTAAGGGCCGCAGCCTGCGTTCAGAAACCTATGTGCCTTTTATCCAAACAGACGTGGCTATAAACCCTGGAAATTCAGGTGGCCCGTTGTTTAATTTAGACGGCGAAGTAGTGGGTATCAATTCCCAAATTTATACTCGTTCCGGTGGCTTTATGGGCCTAAGTTTTGCTATCCCTAGTAATACTGCCACCTCTGTAGTTGCCCAATTAAGAGCAACAGGCCAGGTGTCGAGGGGATGGTTGGGTGTTCAAATTCAAGAAGTAAGCCAAGACCTAGCAGAATCTTTCGGCTTAGATAAAGCGTCAGGGGCCTTAATTGCTCAGGTTTTTGACAAAAGCCCCGCGAGCGATGCGGGTCTGCAAGCAGGAGATGTGATCACTCACGTAGATGGTAACGAAATTATTATGTCTGCCCAAGTGGCGCACTTTATTGGCGCCATCTCTCCTGAAGAGTCGGTGTTTATTCAGTTAGTGAGAGACGGTAAAAATCTAGACATTGAAGTGCTCATTGGGAATCTGCCCCAAAGTGTGTCTGCCGCCATGGGTACAGAAGAGAAAGGCCAATATGTTGAGCGAATTGGTTTGCGCGTTGTAGCCTTGGCGCCAGAAAAGGCGCAGGAATGGCGCATCCGTAATGGCATAGATATTATGGAAGTAGACGCAGGCGTAGCTAAGGAGTTAGGCCTAAAGCCTGGAGATGTAATCACTAGCATGGCTAATCATAGCATTGCCAGTGTGCAGGAGTTTGTTGAGTTGGCGGCAGCCCTGCCGACACAACGGTCTATTTCGTTGCGCATTGTTCGCGATGGTAGGCCTCTATTTGTAGCCTTTCGATTAAACCAATAGGCAGGTTTGCATCAGGCCAAGTGTTTAGTAGAAGTTAAGCACTTAGCCGGATGTAAGTTAAGAGTTTAGCTACTGAATTAAATCGCCTACACGAACTACTTTAAGCGTGTTGGTGCCGCCATGGGCCTTTACATAATCACCCTTAGAAATAAGCACAATGTCGCCATCTTGCACTATGCCTAATTCCCTTAGTTGTTCTACGGCTACGTGGTTCACCTGGTCGTTATTAATAACCTTTGAATCGAATGGGTGAGTAATTACTCCGCGGTAAAGGCACACTCTGCGCTGAGTGGCTGCGTGAGAAGTAAACGCAAATATAGGTATGCCAGAGCTAATACGAGACATTAGTAACGGTGTCTTGCCCCTTTGAGTCATACAAATAATAGCTTTTACGCCATCCAAATGATTGGCTGCATACATAGCGCTTAGGGCTACACTTTCGTAAATGCTGTGTACTGCAATATCTAGCCTGTGAGAAGACTTATGGGCATTTCTGTGTTGCTCTGCACCTAGGCAAACTCGGGCCATGGCCTCTACGGTTTGAGAAGGGTAATCGCCTACTGCAGTTTCGGCTGACAGCATTACCGCATCGGTGCCATCCATAACTGCATTGGCCACATCTGACACTTCAGCGCGCGTTGGCATAGGGCTTGTGATCATAGATTCCATCATTTGTGTTGCAGTGATCACAATGCGATTTAATTTTCGTGTGTGCTCGATGATGTCTTTTTGCACACCTACAAGCATTGCATCGCCAATTTCTACAGCCAAATCTCCTCGGGCCACCATAATGCCTTCAGACGCTTCGATGATGCCTTTAAGCGTTTCGGTTTCAATGGCCTCTGCGCGTTCAATTTTTGCAATCAAGCCAGCCTTGCTGTTGGCTTGCTCTAGTAAAGCGCGGGCTTCGTTCATGTCGCCAGCATTTCTAACAAACGAAATAGCAATGTAGTCTGCACCAATTTCGGCAGCAGTAATAAGGTCTGCACGGTCCTTGTCTGTCAGCGCGGGTGCGGACAATCCACCACCTTGAAGGTTGATACCCTTATTGTTAGAAAGAGGGCCACCCACTTGCACTATAGTGTGTACTTTGTCTTGATCTACGTGGTCCACTTTAAGCACTATGCGGCCATCATCCAGAAGCAATATATCATCTTGGTGAAGGTCTTTGCCTAGCTCTGGGAAATCTAAACCCACAGCGTGGTCTGTGCCGGATTCCAAATCCATATTCGGGTCAAGCACGAATTTTTGGCCATTGGTAAGCTGCACCTTATTGTTAATGAAGCGGGCAATACGTACTTTAGGCCCTTGCAAATCTGCTAGTATGGCGACGTGGCGGCCTACAGATGAGGCGGCTCTGAGTACTGTTTCTGCGCGTTGCTTGTGGTCTTCAGCACTGCCATGTGAGAAGTTTAGGCGCACGACATCAGCACCTGCGGCGATGATTTGTTCAAGTGCTTCAGGGCTGCTTGTAGCAGGGCCTAGAGTTGCAACAATTTTCGTGCGTCGTAAAGTCATGATGTGTAGGTCTTATCCTTAATAGTATAAACGTAGGTGGTCATTGAGGGTGTAGGTTAATGGTTCATTAGGGCTAGGCTAGTGTCTAGCATTCTATTACAAAAGCCCCATTCGTTATCATACCACGACATCACTTTAACCAGATTGCCTTGTACGCAGGTTTGGTTGCTGTCAAAGCACGAAGATTTAGCGCTGTGATTGAAATCAACTGACACTAAGGGTTTATCGACATATTCCATAATATGCGCCAAATGTGGGTTATCATGCATCGCCTTGAGCATAGCCTTATTAACAGCCTGTGCATCAGTTTCAGCGCGAGCAATAAAGGTTAGATCAACCACAGAAACGTTAATTGTCGGTACCCGCATAGCCATGCCATTTAGGCGCCCAGCTAGCTCTGGCAATACTAAGCCCACTGCAACTGCAGCGCCAGTTTTAGTTGGAATCATGGATTGAGTAGCAGACCGTGCGCGATACAGGTCTGAATGCATCCCGTCAGTGAGTAGCTGGTCATTAGTATAAGAGTGAATAGTTGTCATTTGGCCCTGTTCAATGCCAAACGCGTCATTAAGTATTTTGGCCATGGGAGCCAAGCAGTTAGTGGTGCAAGAGGCGTTTGAAATAATGCGCTCAGTGCCAGTTAGAGTTTCATGGTTCACACCGTATACAATAGTGGCATCTAAGCTGGTGCCCGGTGCCGAAACAATTACTTTGCTTGCCCCAGCATCAATATGTGCTTGAGACTGCTCGCGTTTGGTGAATAAGCCGGTGCACTCAAGTACTAGATCAATGTTTAGTTCGCCCCAAGGTAGTTTGCTTGGGTCGCGCTGCTGGAGTAGTTTAATGCTGTCGCCGTTTACGAAAAGGTGTTCATCGTCATGAGCAATGGTGCCGTTAAAGCGGCCATGAACGCTGTCAAATTCGAGTAAGTGGGCGTTAGTTAGAGCAGGGCCTAGATCGTTGATAGCTACAATTTCTAGTGCTGAATATAGGTTTGATTGCTGGTGTTGATATAAAGCGCGAACAATATTACGTCCGATGCGGCCGAACCCATTTATGGCGATGCGTATACTCATTGAAGCTTTCCCGTAAATCTGATTATGTTAGTAATATTACATACATAATGTTGGCATATCAAATATTTATCAGGGTAATAGGTTTTAAAAAACGCATTTATTTGTTAATATTACTTAAATGCATGTATAAAGGTGTTGTTATGAAGCAGGTTGTCACTCAGGTCACTGAAACTATTATTGAGCGCAGTAAAAAAACCAGGCGAGACTACTTGGCCAATATAGATGCCGCCAAAGGTGGGAGAGTGAGCCGTTCAACTTTGTCCTGTGGCAACTTGGCCCATGGGTTTGCCGCGTGTTCTCAAGATGACAAAGACCGATTAACCATGATGGACAGCGCTGATGTGGCCATTATCTCGTCTTATAATGATATGCTTTCAGCCCACCAGCCGTTTGAAAACTACCCCCAGCTAATTAAGCAAGCAGTTAGAGACATGGGCAGTGTTGCACAGTTTGCGGGTGGCGTTCCCGCCATGTGTGATGGTGTTACTCAGGGCCAGCCTGGTATGGAATTAAGCTTGTTTAGTCGGGATGTGATCTCAATGTCTACAGCAGTCGCTTTGTCACATAACATGTTTGATGCAGTGCTGTGTTTAGGGGTATGTGACAAAATTGTTCCGGGCCTGTTGATTGGTGCCTTAAGTTTTGGCCATTTGCCAGTGGTATTTGTGCCTGCAGGGCCCATGCCTTCAGGTTTGCCAAACTTAGAAAAAGCACGTATCCGTCAGTTGTACGCAGAGGGCAAAGTGGGTCGTGATGAGTTATTAGCGTGTGAGTCAGCCTCTTACCACAGTGCCGGCACCTGTACTTTTTATGGCACAGCGAATAGTAACCAGCTACTGATGGAAATTATGGGTCTGCACATGCCGGGGTCATCATTTGTGTCACCCGATGGAACCTTGCGAGATACGCTGACCATAGCGGCAGCTCAACAAGCGGTAAAGCTTACTCACGTATCAGCAAAACAAAATCTAGCTCAGATTGTGTCAGAAAAAACCATAGTTAATGCCATTGTGGCATTACTTACCACGGGCGGGTCCACTAACCACACCATTCACTTGATCGCAATCGCAAGGGCTGCGGGCATTATTATCAATTGGGATGATTTTGCTAAGTTGTCTACAGTCGTGCCTAGTTTGACCCGCATCTATCCCAATGGTGAAGCAGACATTAACGTGTTTCACGCTGCTGGTGGTGTGCCTTACTTAGTGCAAACGTTATTGCAGCATGGTTTGCTACATGAAGATGTTGAAACAATTATGGGCCATGGCCTAAGTCGCTACTGCCAGGAACCTAAGTTACAAGGTGGAAAATTAGTTTGGCAAGCTGCGCCAGAGTTGAGCGCCGATATGGATGTGTTAAGGCCCGCAGATGAGCCCTTTTCTGCTACGGGCGGTTTGGTAACATTACACGGTAATATTGGCCGCGGCGTAGCTAAGGTGTCAGCTGTCAAAACGGAACATTGGCTGGTGCAAGCACCAGCTAAGGTGTTTGATAGTCAGTTTGAATTTGAAGACGCGTTTAAACAAGGCCTGCTTGAAGAAGACTTTATTGCTGTACTGCGATTTCAAGGCCCCCAAGCGTGTGGGATGCCAGAATTACACAAACTAACGCCCTATTTAGGAGTGCTACAAGATCGGGGATTTAAAGTGGCGTTGGTGACTGACGGGCGAATGTCTGGGGCGTCTGGAAAGGTGCCAGCTGCTATCCACGTTTACCCAGAAGCCAAGGCTGGCGGCGCTATTGGAAAAATAGAAAATAGAGATTTACTTAAGCTAGACTGCCATAATGGTAGTCTAGAGCTACTGGTAGATGCCGCAACTCTAGCTCAGCGAACTCAAGCAGTGCATAAAGGCGGCGTAACTGTAGGCATGAGCCGAGAGTTGTTTGCCGGTATGCGCATGCAGGTTAGTGCTGCTGAATTAGGTGCCAGTACGTGTGTGTAATTAAATGCTGTCATCACAGAGTACTGTATATCTATGCCTAATTTTAATTTAGTTGCCGATGTTGGGGCTACCAATGCTCGCTTTGCTTTAACCCTGAGCAACGCCCCAGATTTACTGCACACCAAGGTGCTTCCCTGCGCAGATTACCCTAGTTTAGAAGCAGCAGTGTCTGCGTATCTTTCTAGTACAGGTGTGTTGGGTTTAATCACTCAAGCCTGTATTGCCATTGCTGGCACAGTGCATTTAGCAGAATTCTCCTTAGCCAATAACCATTGGCGCGTTAATAAATCTAAAGTAAATACAGTACTTCAGATTGAGGCCTTGTGGATTAATGATTTTGCTGCCCAAGCTTGGGCTATGTCAGAAATTACAGATGCGGACCTATTGGCAGTAAAGCAAGGGCAAGCAATAGAACGAGGCAATCGTTTGGTCATGGGGCCTGGCACTGGTATGGGTGTGGCAGGATTGATTGCCCATGATAAGGGCTGGTTGCCAGTAATGGGAGAAGGTGGCCACGTAGGTTTTGCGCCCACTAATACGTTGCAGGCGCAAATACTGGCGTATATGTGGACTAGCTACGAACATGTCTCTACTGAGCGCCTTTTATCGGGCTCTGGCATGATGGATCTTTACAAGGCTGTCGCTCACGTTAAGGCTATGCAACCAGACTTAACTAGCCCTTCTGATATTTTGCAGCAAGCTCAGCTGAGCACTCCTGATGAATTAGCCTATCAAACACTTTGCATTTTCTGTGACATGCTAGGAAATGCAGTAGCCAATGAAGCCTTAGCGTTTGGTGCGGTGGGTGGTGTTTATCTGACTGGTGGGATTCTACCGCGTATGCAAGAGTTTTTACTGGCTAGTGATTTTGGCCGTAGCTTTACCAATAAGGGCCGAAGTTCTGTATACCTTAAGCAAATTCCAATTTATCTTTGTATTGCCCAGCAACCTGGCCTGCAAGGCGCAGCTATAGCATTAGACCATGAGTCTGGGAGACGCAATGTTACATCTTGAAAAATCTAAACATTGGCAGAAATTGCAGCAATTAGCTGTGCAGTACCGTGCCACTCACTTGCGTGAGCTCTTTGCTAATGAAGGTAACCGCTTTGATACCTATTCTATTGAATTGCCTAACTTATTATTGGATTACTCTAAAAACTGCCTGACACCTGAAATAATGAATGCGCTGTTTGGCTTGGCACAAGATATGGGCCTAAGTTCTGCTATAGAACGGATGTACAGAGGCGCAAAAATTAATATAACCGAAGACCGCGCGGTGTTGCATACGGCTTTGCGTAACCGCAGTAATTCACCCGTCTACGTAGGCCAAATCAATGTGATGGAGATGATCAATGATGAGCTGTTGCATATGCGAGAGTTTGTGGAAAAAGTGCGCAGTGGTGAGTGGCTTGGATATTCTGGAAAGCGTATTACTGACGTGGTGAACATTGGCATTGGGGGCTCTAACTTGGGACCAAAAATGGTTACCCAGGCACTGCGTTCATATGCAGATTCCACTATTCGAGTGCACTTTATCTCCAATATTGATGGCGTAGAAATTGCTGAAATTTTACGTCCTTTAAAAGCTGAGCAAGTATTGTTTGTGGTGGCGTCTAAAACGTTCACTACCAGCGAAACCATGACCAATGCACAAACGGCGCGAAACTGGCTAATGGCTTCGGCATTTGATGAGCGTGCGGTACAGCAGCACTTTGTGGCTGTGTCATCTAACACTGAAGCAGTACAAGAATTTGGTATTGATAAAGAATTTATGTTCTCTATGTGGGATTGGGTGGGTGGGCGATACTCCATCTGGTCTGCTATTGGCTTACCTATTGCACTATACCTTGGCTTTGACAAGTTTGAACAGCTACTCACTGGCGCCCATGACATGGATCGCCACTTTAGAGATGCGCCAGCGGCAGAAAATATGCCCACTATTATGGCGTTAGTGAGTATTTGGAATGGCTTGTTACATGGAGCGCAAAGCCACGTGATATTGCCCTATGACCAACCTTTAGAAAGCTTTACTGCGTATATTCAACAGGTAGATATGGAGAGCAATGGTAAGCATGTAGACCGCCAAGGTAATCAAGTAGCTTACCCTACAGCATCCGTTGTTTGGGGCCAGTTGGGTATTGATGGGCAACATGCATTCTATCAATTACTGCATCAAGGTAACGTTATAGTGCCAGCAGATTTTATAGGCTCGCTAGCCAGCTCTACCCCAGTTAAAGGTCACCATGAAAACCTTATGGCCAATTTTTTCGCCCAGACTGAGGCGCTAATGAATGGTATCAGTGCTGAAGAAGTAAGGAGCCAATTAGAAACTGAGGGGTTAGATTCACAGCAGCTTGAAAAACTGTTGCCGCATAAAGTGCACCAAGGTAACCGGCCTAGTAATACCTTACTGCTTAAGCAGATAGACCCAAGGAATTTGGGCGCACTCATTGCCCTTTATGAGCACAAAATATTTGCCCAAGGTGTAATCTGGGATTTATGCTCTTTTGATCAATGGGGTGTTGAATTAGGTAAGACCCTAGCTAAGGGTATATTACAAGAAATTGAAGGTGACGCAGGGCATCAGCATGATGATTCTACTAATGCGTTAATTGACTACTTTAAGTGCTCTCGCGTTTAGAGCCTTTTTCATAAGCGGTAGTACTCTTGCCCTTTAAATTTAAAGGTTTTTTTGTTATCTACCTCAATTTTAAGGCGCAGTGAGTGCGCACGCTTGCGCAGCTAATACTTCTATGGCTTGCCAGTTTTTCTGCTGTACTAGGTCTGTGGGGGTTAGCCAGGTTCCGCCTACACACATCACATTATGTAACGCTAAATAATCTGCTGCATTGGTAGGCTTAATTCCTCCAGTTGGGCAAAACTTAAGTTCGCTAATGGGGCCTCCAATAGCTTTTAGGAAATCCACTCCACCCACTACAGCTGCAGGAAAAAGTTTAAATCTTCGGTAACCTAACGCCATGGCCTGCATGGCTTCGCTAACACTGCCAATACCCGGCAATAATGGAACTGAGCTTTGGCTACCGTAGTGTAAAAGTTCTGTGGTAAACCCTGGGCTAACAATAAAATCGGCGCCTGCTTCAACGCAAGACTCATACTGCTGGGGCGTCATTACGGTGCCCGCACCTATAATAGCATTTGGGAGAGCCTGCTTAAGCTGCTTAATGGCGGTTAAACCATAGGTACTGCGTAGGGTGATTTCTAGCACAATTAAGCCACCGTTTACTAATGCTTTACCAATGCCAATAGCTTGCTCAGCGTTCTCTAAAGTAAGTACTGGAATAACAGGGGCAGACGCACATATTAGGTCTAATTTCTGGGTGTTTTTGTGTATCTGTGTACTACTGGAAGAGATCATTTAAGGGCACCAATGTATAGCAAGGGGGTGTTGAAGAAAGGTGTAAATAGGGGTCTGCAAAGGGTCTTTTAAGTTAATTGCGTGTATTAATACTTGGCATTTTTGGTCACCTTCAATGTGTAAGTGTGTATGTGTCGCAAGTTTCAGTGTAGTGGCAGAAAGAGTCATGCGGTCAGTGGGTATTACTGGTGCGCAGGTAGCGATACAGATGGCATCGGTAGAAAGTGCGTTATGCAAATGGGGGCATAAAGGAAACAAAGACGCTGTATGTCCATCATTACCCATGCCAAGCACTAACACGTCAAGTGGCCAGTGCATGGCGTTAAGTCTTTGCTGGCAGTGTTGCTGGCCTTCTAGGGCACTTTTTTGGCCAGTATATATAGGGTAAAAAGTAGCCTCAGCAGCATGATTTTTTAGCAACCAAGCCCTGACTAACGCAGCGTTGCTAGCACTATCTTCTTCAGGCACCCAGCGCTCATCTACAAGGGTAATGTCTACCCGGTGCCAGTCTAGTTGTTGCTGGCTTAATTGCTGCAGCATTACTTTTGGCGTGCGACCGCCACTCACAGCTAAACTAGCTTTGGGCCTAACTAACAGCGCATTACGTAATTGATCAGCAATTGTGATTGCTAGCGTACTAGCTAGTTGCTCTGGAGTAGGGCTTGCTAACCATTGGCTTTGCTGAGGCAAGGTTTCAGGTCTATTAAATTTCGTCACAGTCTTCATACCAATGGTGTCCATGCATTTGAATCATGTCATTCGCTTCTGTAGGGCCATTACTGCCCACCGGGTAAGGTATTAGTGGTTGGTCTACAGACTGAAAGCTATGCCTTACTTGATCACACCATTGCCATGCCATTTCTACTTCGTCACGCCTTACAAATAGGCTTTGGTTGCCTTTCAGCGCTTCCAGTAATAAGCGCTCATAGGCGTCTGGAATGCGAACATTAGACTGGGTTTGAGCAAGGTCTAACTGCAATGGGTCACGTCTAAGTTGCATCCCCTTGTCCATACCCTGTTCTTTAGTGAGTACTTGTAAGGAAATGCTTTCTGAAGGTTGCAGGCGAATGATTAATCTATTTTTCGCAAGCAAGGCTTGATCTGGATTAAAAATGTAATGACTATTAGCTTTATAGTGTATGACGATTTCAGTCACCTTGTTGGCCATGCGTTTGCCCGTGCGCAAGTAAAATGGTGTGCCAGTCCAGCGCCAGTTAGCTATTTCTGCTCGCAGGGCAATAAAGGTTTCTGTGTTACTGCTAGTATTTGCGTCGGATTCATTTAGGTAGCCCGGCGCAGGTGCTTGTTCAAACTGGCCATCAGCATATTGCCCCAATACCAAGTGATTACTTATTTCATCTGGCTTAATGGGCTTTAGCGCGCGCAATACCTTTACCTTTTCATCTCTTATGCTGCTGGCATCAAGCTGTGATGGTGGGTCCATAGCAACCAAGCATAAGAGCTGCATTAAGTGATTTTGCACCATGTCACGCATTTGCCCAGCTTTGTCAAAGTACCCCCATCGCCCTTCAATACCAACATCTTCTGCCACACTGATTTCTACATAGTCAATGTATTGGTTGCTCCACTGATTCTCAAATAGCGGGTTAGCAAAGCGCAGTGCTATTAAGTTTTGTACTGTTTCCTTCCCTAGGTAGTGATCAATGCGAAAGATTTGGCTTTCGTCAAAATATAGCGCTAGCGCATCGTTGATTACTTTTGAGGAAGCTAGATCATGGCCAATGGGCTTTTCTACCACAATGCGGCTAAAGCTATTAACGCCGCCTGCACTGTGTAAATGCTGACAAATGTCTTTATATAAGTTAGGTGGGGTGGCTAGATAGAATGTCACCTGTGGTTGCCAAGACGACAAGGCTTCCACTAAGGTAATATAATCTTGCGCTTGGGTAAGGTCTACTTGGCAATAGCATAGGCGCTGTAATAAGCGTGATAAGGAGCTAGGGTTTAATTGATCTGCGCCAATGTATTGATTTAGTGTATGCTCAACACGCTGCTTTAGTTCGGTGGTGCTAATAGCGCTGCGCGCCACAGCCATAATTTCTAGCTCTTGGCTTAGTAGTTGAGCGTGTTCGAGTTGGTATAGCGCAGGCATGAGTTTGCGGAGTGATAGATCACCTAATGCGCCAAACAAGACAAAACTATGGCTTAATATGCCTGTAGCTGCTGTATGCTCGTCTGATGAAGTACTGTCCGACATAGCTAGTGTGGCCTTATAGATAGGTTAGTACTGTAATAATACTCTTAAATTTACAAAAAAGTCACAAAAATATCAAAAATGTTGGTAATATTACGTACATAAATGAACAAGTGAGCTAGATTAAAAAGAACTGATGACTATGAACAATAATTTACTCCAGCGCCTGTCCACACAGCAAGATCAGCTTAACCGATCTGAACGCAAAGTGGTGCAAGTGATTGTTGCTGACCCTCAATCGGCAACTCGCATGAGTATTGCTGCTTTGGCAGAGTTGGCTCAAGTCAGTGAGCCTACGGTCAATCGCATGTGTCGCAGCTTCGGCCTGAAGGGTTACCCGGACTTTAAGTTGGAACTGGCTCAAAGCATGGCGCGGGGCACACCCTACGTAAGCCAAAGTGTTAATCAAAATGATACTGCGACTCAATATACGGATAAAATATTTACTAGCACCATGGCTAGTTTAGATGCTGCAAGGCAACAGATTGACAGTAAGGTTATTGAAAGAGCGGTAGATTATTTAAGCCAAGCTCAGCAGATTTGTTTTTTTGGCATGGGTGCCTCAGGCGCTGTGGCTCAAGACGCCCTGCACAAGTTTTTCCGTTTCAATATCCCAGTAGTGGCCCATAATGATTCATTGATGATGCGCATGATGGCAGCAGCGTGCAAACGCGGTGACGTGATGGTGCTGCTATCGTTTACTGGCCGAACCAAAGAGATGGTGGAGGTGGCGCGCATTGGCCGAGCTTCTGGCGCACTAGTGATCGCAATTACCGCTGCTGATTCACCCTTGGCTCAAGAGGCGAGTTTGGTGTTAGTTGTAGAGGCACCTGAAGATACTGATGTTTATATGCCCATGCAGTCCCGTATGATACAGCTAACCTTAATAGATGTGCTGGCTACGGGCGTTATATTGCGGCGTGGGGAAGATTTTCATGGCCATTTAAAAACCATTAAACAAAGTTTAACGGGTACCCGTTTGGCTGCACCGCAGGACAAAGAATGATAGCTTATAAGTGGGTAATAGTGGCATTTTTGTGTGTGAGTTTAAGTGGCTGTTTTTTAACCAAGATCGTCACTGTACCCATGCGGATTGTTGGCGCGGTAGCTTCTGCGGTGCCAGTAGTAGGTGATGCTGTGGATGAAAGTATAGAAACTATAGCCGACGCTGTGGACGACATTCCTTTGTAATATAACGCCCAAAGATAGCTAGAATACTGTGAATGATGCACAAATAGAAAAACCGCAACTAGGAACTCTAGAGCGGTTTTTTTATACTCAGGAAAAGTTTATAACTGGTCTATTTTAGCTCGAATTTCAGCTAGTTTTTCAGCCATAATGCGCTCTAGATGCAAAAGATCCTCTGAGATAGATTCTTTATTATCAGCAACTTTATTTTCTTCATGAGCTAACTTGTTTAGTTCTGTAAGCGCGCGCAGTAAGAAGGGCGAGATTTCGCTCACTTCTTGCCATTGTTGGCGACCAGAATCGACCATCACAGTACGGGTAGCGCGACCAAAACGAAACTTTTTGCTACGAGGTAAAAAAGAGCCTTTCTCTCGCTTATAGTAGATTTTAAGGATATCAAAATCACCTTCTTGACGAAGGGTATATTTGCTGATGGATTCAAAGCTAGTAATGCCCATTTCCGTTAGCGTAGGGTGTTGAGACATAATTGTTCTCCTTAGAGATTAAAAGTTAAAGTTTTCCTATGAAAATCAATGACTCAACAAATTGTTGTAAGGTAGACTCTGGCGGCCCTGCCTTGCTGGTCTGAAGGGTTGTGATTAAAATGTAATTGCTCACACAAACCGTCATGGGGTGGTTTTCAGTGGATCTATTATACCGGATTGGTGGTTAAAAAGTAACCACAATAGCCACTATATTCAATGAAATATAGCATAGGTCGCATTCATTTAATAAATAGTTGTGGGGTCTTCACGCGATCATTTTTTGCGGTATACTCTGGCTTAAATTATCAATTTACCCATGAGTGCGGTTGGCTAAGCCCCACTCAATAAGGATGTTTCTTCTTATGTCTGGTGTCATCCCAATTGATGAAGGCGTTGAGCGTCTACCCCTCAAAGAATATACCGAAAAAGCGTACTTAGATTACTCTATGTATGTCATTTTAGACCGTGCATTACCGCATATTGGTGATGGTTTAAAGCCAGTACAAAGGCGCATTATTTATGCTATGTCTGAGCTGGGGCTTAAAACATCGTCTAAGTATAAAAAGTCTGCTCGTACCATCGGTGACGTGTTGGGTAAATTCCACCCCCATGGCGACAGTGCTTGTTATGAAGCCATGGTGCACATGGCACAGACCTTCTCTTACCGCTATACCCTGGTAGATGGTCAGGGTAACTGGGGTTCAGCAGATGATCCTAAATCTTTTGCTGCTATGCGTTACACAGAAGCTAAACTTACAGGTTATGCTGATGTGTTGTTAGGGGAGCTGGGTCAGGGTACTGTAGATTGGGGTAATAACTTTGACGGTACCCTGCAAGAACCCTTAGTGTTGCCGGCTCGCGTGCCCAACGTATTGTTGAATGGTGCCACTGGAATTGCTGTGGGCATGGCAACAGATATCCCTCCCCATAATTTACGTGAAGTTGTATCAGCTTGCGTCCATCTATTGGAGAATCCAGCTGCAAGCATAGAGGAACTGTTTGAATTTGTACAAGGGCCTGATATGCCCACTACGGCAGAGATCATCAGCCCACGAAGTGATTTGTTGGAAATGTACAAAACTGGCCGTGGCAGTATTCGCATGCGTGCAGTAGTAGATCATGAAGACGGCGATATTGTCATCACCGCCTTACCGTACCAAGTGTCTGGGGCACGAATTTTAGAACAAATCGCTGCGCAAATGCAGGCTAAAAAACTGCCTATGGTGGCCGACTTACGTGATGAGTCAGATCATGAAAAGCCCACGCGTTTGGTCATTGTGCCGCGCTCAAACCGAGTGGATACAAAGCAGTTATTAAACCACCTGTTTGCCACCACAGATTTAGAACGTTCTTACCGAGTTAACTTGAACCTCATTGGCGTGGACGGTAAACCTCAAGTTAAAGGTTTGAGCACTATCTTAAAAGAATGGCTGTCTTTCCGTATGGAGACGGTAACTCGCCGCTTGCAGCACCGTTTAGATAAAGTGCTAGAGCGTTTGCACCTTTTAGAAGGTCTGTTAGTGGCGTACCTTAATATTGATGAAATTATTGCTATTATTCGTGAAGAAGAAAAACCTAAATCAATACTTATGCAACGCTTTACGTTATCTGATCGCCAAGCAGATGCCATACTAGATTTAAAACTCCGCCACTTAGCAAAATTAGAACAGCACCGTATCCAAGCTGAGCAAGAGGAGCTCACTGCAGAGCGCGAAAAACTAGAATTGTTGTTGGGTTCTAAGGCCCGTTTAAAAACCCTTATAAAGCGTGAATTGATTGCCGACGCTGAAGCCTTTGGTGATGATCGTCGTTCACCTATCGTTGTTCGCCAAGAAGCCAAAGCTCTTTCCGAGCGTGATTTACTCACCACTGAGCCTGTGACTGTGGTTTTGTCTAAGCAAGGCTGGGTTCGTGGTGCCAAAGGTCATGATATAGATCCATCTAACATGAGCTATAAATCGGGTGATGACTTCTTGCTTATGGTTCAAGCTCGAAGTAACCAAAGTGTGGCTTTTCTTGATGAGGGTGGCCGCAGTTATTCTTTAGAAGCCCATACCTTGCCGTCTGCTCGCGGGCAGGGAGAGCCATTAAGTGGCAGGTTTAATGCTCCCAGTGGTGTGCAATTTTCAGCGGCGGTCAGTGCTAAGGTAAGTCAGCTATTGCTGATGAGTACGGATGCAGGCTATGGCTTCGTGTCTACTTTTGAAGATTTGTTAAGTAAAAATAAGGCAGGTAAAACGGCTATGTCGGTGCCCAAGGGGGCTAAAATTATTGTGCCACAGCATATCGCCAGGATAGATGAAACCTGGTTGGTGGCAGTGAGTAATGAAGGGCGTATGTTGGTATTCCCATTGCAAGATTTGCCGCAGCTAGCGCGCGGCAAGGGTAATAAGATTATTAGTATATCGCCGAGTCGTGTAGCAACCCGCGAAGAGTTTATGGTGGCTTGTGCGCTTGTCACTGAGGACTGCGAGTTATTAGTACATTCGGGCAAGCGCTACCTGCGTTTGAAAGCCTCCGATCTGGTTCACTATCGTGGTGAACGCGGGCGTAGAGGAAACAAACTACCAAGAGGCTTCCAAAAAGTTGATAGTTTGGCTGTTGAGAGCCAAGCGGGAAGTGACATAGGCGCTGAGTCTATCGATGCAGACACTTAGTCGAGCGCCTAAAGCGTTTGGCTAAAGTGGCTGATCTGCATATCCAACAGATCTTGGTAATCGCTACTTAAGCGTGCCAAACTTACAGCCCCACTGGCAAGTGGCGTGCAGTTGTCTGCTTGTAATACTCTTTGTTGGAGCTCGGGGTGGTAAGCCACGTGGCGGCTTATTACCATATGGTCTTGCCGCTCTCGCCGAGACAATTCTGCCACCTCAACCGTGAGCTTGCTTAACTCTTCTAAATCGCCAGTATGCACCACAATTTGAATATTTAAACTGGGCTTGTTGTTAGCTGCCCGCTGGGTGTTAAAGGACTTGTACAAACCAAAGAAAAACTGTGCTGCACACAAGGCATTGACGCAGTGGGTCATGTGCTCATGGGGTTTATCAAAGGTGACGAGTACATCATTATTTTCTTCTATTTCAATCGTACCCCCATAAATAGCGCACACTTGATCTACCAGTTGTTTATAAGACCTAAGGAGTACGTGTTTTTCTGCGGCGGCCATGGGGCCCTGGTCTCTGGTATTAACATTAATATATAACAAGCTCACCAATGGGTCATCGGATAACTGTGCAGGGATCGGCTCAATAGGGTGCGTACCACCGTCTTGATACAGAGGGTGCGCACTGTACTGAGCGGGTTCTGCAGAATTTATAGACACAGGGCTTGGACGCAAGGGTGAAGAATTTTCGCCGTTACGTAAATCATCCATGGTAAATATAGGTAAATGATGTTCGCTAGGCACCATAGGTTCTGCTAGTTTCGGCGCAAATAAAGGGTCACCAAGTTCGCTTAATTGAGGGTCCAAGGATAACTCACGGGCCAAATCGTGCAGCTCGTGATTAAAAGGTTCTTGTTGGTTTGGCGCTTCTAGTTCTGGTTGGTTGTCTTGTTGTGCATAATGAGCTGGAGCAACCAAACCCTTGCCAGCAGGCATTTCTAGCTCGTATTGGTGGTCAGTTTGGGTGTGCAGTAGCCGTTCTTCGTTTATTGAGTTAAAACCCAAGTTAATGATTCCCCACTCATCGAGCCGAGTGTCATCCAGTGGCGGTGCTTTGCCATACTCCAGTAATTGTTCTTGAGCTTCGTGCAAGTGGTGCAGCGGCTGTACTAATCTAGCGCCAAACCACCAACCAAGAACAATGCAGGCTAATAAGGTAAGACCCACAGTAGGCCACAGTAAAAGGGCTAATTGATTCAGGCTTGGGTGTAAATCTAAATTAGAGTGGCGTAAATGCAAGCTACCAATGTTTTCTTCATCTAATTGTATCGGTAAAATAAGATAGTCTGCATCGTTAAGAAAGCCGGTTTTGGCAAGCATTCTGCCGTCTGCGTCGTATACAGCTGCACCTACAATAGCACCCTGTTGTCTAAGTTCGGCCAAGGTAACATTAAGGCTAATGTAATCCTTTTTTACTAGAAGAGGGGCGCTTAACTTAGCCAGCTGTTGGCCCATTTTCTGACCTAATAAAGCATTTTGCTGACCCGCAACTTGGCTTAAGTGTTGGTAGGTCATCAGCCCTAAAGAAGCTCCAGCAAGGACAAAAGTGGCGATGAGCAAACATACCGTCTTTTGAACTAAAGTAAGACGGGATTGCATTAAGTGTCTAAAGGAAAGGATTTTATTGGGCATTAGGCGTTAATCAGCACTGTATCAAAGAGGTAAAAACAACCCCATTCTAACCCACTAATGGTAAAATGCTAAGCCCACCCAAGGAGTTGTGCCTATGTTTCATCGTCTAACCTTATTTGATAGCAGCAATAAGCTTGATGTGGGGACCATCGATAAGGCATTTTATGCCCTGCAAGCGCCCATAGAATTTTACCGGCACAGTTCTAGTGGCCACTGTGCAGTGCATCAATGGCAATGGACGAGTTCTGATGGCGCTAAACGATTAACAAATAATCTATCTAAATGTGTATTCACGCTCGAGGAGATGCTTACACAACTGTCTAAAAAAAACCAACTCGATTATGTGATCCAGTCTTCTGCGCTGCCTATAGAAAAAATTAAGTTAGCTGTGTTTGACATGGACTCCACCTTAATTAAGGCCGAAGTAATGGACGAATTGGCCTATGTGATGGGTATTGGCCCGCAAGTGGCGCTCATTACTGCTAGGTCTATGGCTGGAGAATTAGATTTTGAGCAGAGCTTTCGCCAACGGTTGGCGCTGCTGACAGGCTTTGATACTGCCCAACTTTCGGCTATTAATGACACTATTGAATTAATGCCTGGTGCCCAAAAGCTAATGGAAGGCCTTCAAGAACAAGGGATATACTGTGCCATATTGTCTGGCGGGTTTAGCTATTTTGCAGATCACTTAGCCCATAAATTGGGCATGCAAGACGCCTTCTCTAACCCTTTAGAAGAAATTGATGGCAAACTCACTGGGAGAGTGAAGGGGGTGATATTAGATGCTGCCCGAAAAGTAGAGTTGATGGAACAGCTACGAAAAACCCTTGGGCTATCGCTAAATCAGTGCCTTGCTGTGGGTGATGGTGCCAATGATTTACCCATGCTTAATAAAGCGGGTTTAGGTGTTGCCTTTCATGGTAAACCCCTAGTTAGGCAGCAAGCCCCCCACCAGCTCAATAACGTTAATTTAGATGCGCTATTACACCTAGTTTAACGGGGTGAGTATAGCGTTTTACTGAGCTTTCCTGGCTCCTCACGCACCAGCTTAGGCACCAAATAGCCGGACATACAGGCCTGCATTTGTGCCACTATGGATTGGCTGCGGGCTAAGCTAACAAAAAAGTGAGTGGTGCCCGCTACATGGTCTGGTAAATGGAGGTAATAAGGCATTACACCTATTTCAAAAAGGCGTTCACTGAGGTGTTTTAGGCTTGTTAGATTGTCGTTCACTTGCGCTAGTAAAACACTTTGGTTAAGAAGTTTTACCTTGTGTTGGTGCAAACGGTCACAGGCTTGTGCCACGTCTGCGGCTAACTCATTGGCATGATTAGCGTGCACCACCATGACACAGGTTAGTCGAGAGCGTTCTAGCCTCTGACACAGTTCCAAGGTGATACGTTGAGGCAGCACAATGGGTAAACGGCTGTGAATACGCAAGCGTTTAATATGCGCAATGCCTTCAATAGCCTCTATTAAGCTGAATAATTGAGGGTCTGTTAAGGCGAGTGGGTCGCCACCACTAAGAATGATTTCTTCTATATCTGGATGCTGTTCAATATAACTAAGGCTTTGTTGCCACTGCGTGCGTGCGAGCTTCTGCTCGTTATAGGGGTAGTGGCGACGGAAGCAATAACGGCAATTAATAGCACAGTGGCCTGCAGCAATTAATAAAGCGCGCCCTTTATATTTGTGTACCACTCCTGGCACAGGGTTAAATTGTGCCTCTTGTAACGGGTCATTATTGAACTCTGGGTGGTGTATTGCTTCTAGAGATTGGGGTAATACTTGCAATAGCAGTGGGTCTTTGGGGTCTTGTGGCTGCATTTTTTGCACAAATGCTTTCGGAACAAGAGTAGTAAATCCTTGATCATCAGCTAATAGTGTTTTTTGTTGTGCGTTGCTAAAGCCTAAGGCTGTAAGCAGCGCTTGGGGCGTCCGGTAGGCCTCACGCAGCTGAGTACGCCAGTCTTCTGGCAAGCTTGTGTACTTAATCAAGCTTAAAGGTTCAACTTGCGCAGTGCTTTGCGGTATCATGAGTGACGAATTTCCCGATGTTTATTTCATTAGAGCGACAAAATGGCTAATTATAGCAGCAACGAATTTAAATCTGGCCTTAAAGTTATGTTAGAAGGTGATCCTTGTGCCATGGTTGATGTGGAATTTGTTAAACCGGGTAAAGGCCAAGCATTTACCCGTGTGCGCATGAAGAACTTGAAGTCTGGCCGTGTGTGGGACCGTACCTTTAAGTCGGGTGAATCTATCGAAGCCGCTGATGTGATGGATCGCAACATGGAGTACCTTTATACTGACGGTGAGTTCTGGCACTTTATGATGGCAGACGGAACGTTTGAGCAATATGGTGCAGATGTTCATGCCGTAGGAGATTGTGTTAAGTGGCTTAAGGAACAAGAGATCTATGTGGTGACTTTATGGAATGATGCCCCACTAGCCGTTGCGGCACCTAACTTTGTAGAGCTAGAAGTGACAGAGACTGATCCAGGCCTTAAAGGGGATACGGCGCAAGGGGGTAGTAAGCCTGCAACCTTGGCAACAGGCGCCACGGTGCGCGTGCCGTTATTTATTGAGGAAGGTGAGGTGTTAAAGATTGACACCCGCACTGGCGACTACGTAAGTCGCGCCTAAGCTTAGGACATACCATGCCATGGCAACCTAGTGCTGACATAGGGCAGCTTAAGCAGCGTGCCAAGGTTATTAGGCAAATACGGGCATTCTTTGAAGCCCGCCACCTGCTAGAAGTTGATACACCCGTAATGTCCCATTACGGGGTATCTGACCCGCATATCGATTCTATTCCAGTCGCCTTTACCCAAGGTGGTGCTTCCAAACGTGCGGATATGGCGACGCATATGAATCTAATGTCTTCACCAGAATATGCCATGAAGCGTTTGTTAGCTGCAGGTAGTGGTGATATCTATCAAATTGCTAAAGCCTTTCGTAATGGCGAAGTAGGGCACAGGCACAACCCAGAATTTACCCTTTTAGAGTGGTATAGGCTCAATTTTGACCTAAAAGCGTTGATGCAAGAAGTGGCCTGCCTTGTAGACAGCCTGCTCATAAATGAAACCTTAGAGTGGCACTTTTGGACCTACCGCCGTGCGTTTAAAGAAGTGCTTGGTATTGATCCATTAACAGCAAAAAATGACGTGATTAGGTCTACTGCTTTAGCCCATGTAGATATTCAAATGGACCCCTCAACGCCTCGCGACACCTGGTTAGACTTACTAATGAGTCATTGTATTGAGCCGAAACTTCCCAAGGCGTGCTTCATTTTTGATTATCCTGCCAGCCAGGCAGCGTTAGCACAAACCGGCATTGACGAGTTGGGTAATGCCGTGGCACGTCGTTTTGAAGTGTATATTCATGGCATTGAACTAGCTAATGGCTACCAAGAGCTGACCGATGCAAAAGAACAAAAGAGGCGCTTCGAAGTAGATAATACAATCAGAGCAACCATGGGTAAATCAACCATGGCTGGGGATATTAGGCTTATTAGTGCGCTTAAGGCAGGCTTACCAGAGTGCTGTGGTGTGGCTTTAGGTATAGAGCGTTTACTAATGCTGGTATTAGGCGAAAGAGACATTGCAAAGGTGATGGCTTTTAACCACCACCTTGCCTAGTTAAACGCAATATTAATGAAGTTCAGCTAACATTTGTCCTAAACGTGTAGTGGTGCCGGCGCTAAGTTCCTTGGGCCATTGGCTTACACCTTTTGGCAAACACATCACCACTGTGGAGCCTAATTTAAAGCGGCCCATTTCCTCACCCTTTTTCAATAAAATAGGGTCTTGGTTAGTGTAGTTAAACTGGCTCACTGCCTTACCTTTCGGGCAGACCAAGCCAGCCCAAACCGTTTCTATACTGGCCACAATCATAGCGCCTACAAGGACCATGGCCATAGGCCCAAACTCAGTATCAAATATGGCGACTACCCTTTCGTTGCGCGCAAATAAACCAGGCACTTTTGCCGCTGTGGCTTGGTTCACAGAAAATAATTGACCTGGTACATGAACCATATGGGTAAGGGTGCCGTCACAAGGCATGTGAATACGATGGTAATCTTTGGGGGCTAGATAAATAGTTGCAAAGTCGCCATCTATAAAAGTACTGGCAAGCGCACTATTGCCACCTAACAAACTGGTAAGGCTAAACTCGTGGCCTTTGGCCTGAAATAGATGGTCGCCCTCTATTTTGCCCAATTGGCTAATAGCGCCATCTACTGGGCAAGCCAAATGTTTTGGATGATGATCTATAAGGCGTGCATCAGCTTTAAGGCTGCGGGTAAAAAAGTCATTAAAACTATTAAATTCACTTGCATGCTGCCGTTCAGCTTCATCCATATTTACTTTAAAGTGCTTTATAAAAGTGCGAATAAAAGGATCTTTAATCGCTGGAATAGAGCTATGGGCTAGCACGCCAACAAGTCGCGAAATCAAGTGTTGCGGTAACAGGTATTGCATCAATACAAATAAACGGTCGCCCATAAAAAATCCTTAATTGTGTGTGGTGAAGTCGTCTAAAGACGCCTTAATATGTTGAAAACTGGACATGCGAACAGGGTCTATATGACCCTCTTCTAAAGCCTTTAATAAAGCGCAGGCTGGCTCGTGTTCATGGCTACAGTCGCTAAATTTGCAGTAGCCTAGATAAGGTCTAAATTCCACAAAACCCTCAAGTAAAGTTGCTGTGTCCATATGCCAGAGCCCAAACTCACGGATGCCTGGAGAGTCAATTAATTGGCCACCATTAGGGATGTGAAATAGCTTAGCCGTGGTGGTGGTGTGAACGCCTTTATTTGTTTGCTCAGACAGAGCGCTAGTTTTAATATCTACTCCTGGAAGCAGCACATTCACTAAGCTAGATTTGCCAACGCCAGACTGACCCACAAACACACTCACTTTATTATTTAACTCAGCGTAAAGTGCTTCAAGCCCAGTTAAGGTTTGAGTGGAAGCGCGAATAATACGGTAACCCAAAGCTTGGTAGCGAGCTAACATGGGTTCAAGGTGGTCCTGTGCTTCTTCATCTAATAGATCAGTTTTGTTGAGCAGCAAAATAGGCTCAATATCACTGGCCTCTGCGGCTACTAGGTAGCGGTCTATTAAATTGGCATGGGCGTAAGGTTTGGGCGCGAAAGTGACAATGATTTGATCAATGTTGGCGGCGACTGGCTTAAGGTCACCATACTTGTTGGGGCGGTTGAGGATGCTATTACGTTCATCACGGGCCACAATAACACCACTTTGATCTGCTGCTTGGCGCCAGGACACTTGGTCACCCGTAACGAGGAAACCTAAATTAGAGCGTATTTTGCACCGAAACACTTCACCTTGGTGTTGGCCGTGCAAGGCTTCTACGTCAATTAAAGAGCCATAATGTGCAATTATCAAACCCTGCTGCTCGGCAGATAGGTCGCCATGCTCTATGGCCTGCTCTATTGCGCCGTCCTGTTTATTGGCGCGCGCACGGCGCTCTTCTTGGACTTTATCAATTTGCCACTGCTGGTGGCGGGTGAGTTTACGTTTGGCCATTGAGAATTAATGTACTGGGTTGTCAGTAAAGGCTTTATTCTACCCCGAAGTGAGGCATAATTCAGTGTATCAATATCACCTAGAGCACTTTTCTTGTGAAACACACACAAAATCTAATTTGGTTAGACCTTGAGATGACAGGTCTCGACCCAGAACAAGACGTTATTATTGAGATTGCCACTATTGTGACTGACGCCCACTTAAATGTGCTGGCTGAAGGTCCCTCCATCGTCATACACCAAAGTGATGCTGTTTTAGAAGCTATGAATGCTTGGTGTATTAAACAGCATGGTCAATCAGGCCTAACACAACGGGTACGAGACAGTAAGGTAAGCTGTGCGAAAGCGGAAGAGCAAACTATCGCCTTTGTTAAAACCCTAGTAGACGGCGGTCACTCGCCAATGTGTGGCAATACCATCGGTCAAGATAGGCGCTTTTTAGTGAAATACATGCCTCAGCTTGAAGCCTATTTTCATTACCGCAACGTTGATGTAAGTACGTTAAAAGAGTTGGCACGTCGCTGGCGTCCAGAACTGCTTGAAGGCCTCAAAAAAGGCGGCAGCCATCTAGCGCTAGATGACGTGCGCGATTCAATTGCTGAAATGGTCTATTACCGAGACCATTTTTTGAACACAGACCCATGAAGGCTTAGTGCAGGCATACGTTAGGGCACACTAAAATTGCGTTATCCATAGACTAAGGTCGCCTGGTCTACAAAGTGCTTGATCAGTGCGCCAGCCATAATTCCTGGTGGTGCCATTGACTCAGGTAATTGGTCGTAGCGGAACCAGTTTGCCTCAGCAATCTCGATACCGTCCACTTTAATATTTTGCGTAACTGCATCGGCAATAAAGCCAAGCATTAGCTGCCCAGGGTACGGCCAGGACTGGCTACCAATATAACAAATATTATTTATTTCTACGCTCACTTCTTCGAACACTTCACGATGCAGAGCCTGCTCTGCACTCTCGCCAGCCTCAAGGAACCCAGCTAAAGCGCTAAATCGGTTAGGGGCCCAACTGGCATTACGCGCCAATAGGCATCGGTCTCCATGGGTCACCAGCACAATGACACAAGGAGAAATTCGTGGGTAATTATTGATCTTGCAATCACTACAGGTCATGGCGTGTTCTTTGCCAGTCGTGTGGTTAGGTTTACCACAACTGCCACAAAAGCGGTGAGTATCTTGCCAGCCTAATAGTTGCACAGCTCTGCAGGCCAAGGAAAAAACCTCTTCACCAGCCACGGCTAACAAGTCACGTAAAACCACTAAGCTAACCCCCTTAATTACCGCCGCCTCTGGCGTTAGTTCCCAAACCTCACAGTCACGGGAAAGCCACTGGCCCAGGGTTATTTTTCGTTGGCAAAAAGGTTCCAATAAGTGGCCCCTGCCACTGTCAATAAAAGGGTTGTTGGCCATACTAGAACCTTCAGCCACTAAAATATCCCGCCCAATTACGGCAATAATCCATGTTGAGTTGGTATTAATAGCTAAGGGATTAGCATAAAAGCCGTTTAGGCTTGTAGGGATAGTCACAGGAGGGTTTACCTTTGGTGGCGGGTATAAAATCAGCAAAAACACCTTTTTAAGCCCAAAAATTTCAGGTTGTACAGATCAATATTTTTGCTGCAAGACCATGATTCTAACATGAATAAATGTGGCTTTGGGGTGCTATAACAGCTTAGTAAATGACTGGATAAATTTAGAGAATTAACTTCATTTCAACCAAGCAAGGTGCGAACCCTACTTTTTCATAGGCTCGAATAGCTGATGAGTTTTGAGAATATACGTCTAGATAAAGAGCCTCAGCTCCTTTATTGCGGCTCCATTGCGTCAGCAAGCCCAAGATATGCTGATTAACGCCTTGGCCTCGTAAGTGAGGTGATACGTACATAAAGCCGAGGTAAGCATGAATTGTATGGTTATGAGCTGGCTTAGACGTTCGGATTTTTGCATAGCCCACAGCGACAATGTTGGCGTCGTGCTCCAATACAACTAAGTGAACATCATGGCTATTAATCTGCTCTGTTATATCATAATAAAACGTCTTATCCGCTTTAATGGATGCGTCAAATGGACGTTCAGCTGCTACTAATAACTGCTCTATTTCTAGTAAGCGTGGCAAATCACCTAACACCGCTTCTCGGTAGGTCACAGTTGAGTTTCCTTTTATTTTCTGGGGCTAAAAACGTAATGCAATAGTGCCTCAGGCAAGACGTAAATTAGTATCAGTGCGTCTAGCCTGTGCCATTGGTAAGTTTGGGAGTGAACGTATGTTAACTGCGAATCACCTTTAAGTCATTGCCCCCCCCTTAATATAAATAAATGTAATCAAGGCAGCCAAGTGCAAGGTTACTCAACAATTTAATTCAGATGCTTTAACTTATGCCCTAAATGATAGGCCAGCGGTAGCGGTGTTATTGGGATATGCTGGGCTTGTCGTTGTGTTAATTGCTCCATTGCCCAGTCGATATGTTCGCTCACCATGGGGGTGGCTTTAGCGCGCTGGCATTGCAGTGCGTTTAACGTGGTTTGTGTCGCTGGGCCATTACCTAAGCCAATGGCTAAATTTCGTTGCCAGCCTTCAAAACCAGCTCGCCTAATAGGAGATCCTTCGGTGCGCTTAAGAAACTCTTCTTCAGTCCACATAAATAGTTCTGTTAATTTTGCTTGGTCTAAACCGTGGCGAGGTTTAAAGTCATCTTCCTTTGTAGCACCAGGAGCACGGTTCCACGGGCAGGCTAGCTGGCAGTCGTCACAGCCAAATACTTTATTACCCATTAGCGGCCGTAATTCAGGTGCAATACTACCCTTGTGTTCGATCGTTAAGTAGGCAATACAGCGGTTTGCATCCAGCACGTAAGGCTGTGGAAAAGCTGATGTTGGGCAAACAGTAATGCAAGATTCACAGCGACTGCAGTGGTCTTTTTGGTAAGGTTCATCTATGGGTAGTGGTAGATCAACAAAGATTTCACCAAGCACAAACCACGAGCCTTGTTTGCGGTTAATAATTAAAGTGTGTTTTCCTTGCCAGCCTAGGCCTGCTTTTTGGGCCAGGGGTTTTTCCAGCACGGGGGCACTGTCAACAAATACCCGGTGACCGAAGGGGCCAATTAATGCCTCAATGGCTTTACTAAGTTGTGCTAGGCGTTTACGTACTAATTTGTGGTAATCCCTGCCTAGGGCATAACGGGCAATGTATGCCTGCTCCCCATCTTCTAAGGTACTTAAGGTGGTTAATTTAGGGTCTAAATAATCCATACGCAAACATATGATACGTTGGGTGCCTGGCACTAGCTCTTGTGCACGATAGCGTTTGCTGCCGTGTTTGCTCATGTAGTCCATGTCGGCGTGATAACCAAGATCTAGCCATTGCTCTAATTGCTCGCCTGCCACTTCGTTGTCAGTGTCAGTAATGCCGCAATCAGCAAAACCAAACTTGCTGGCAAGTTGTTTGATACTCATGGCTAGGTCTGCAAGTTGTTGCGCCGTTAGCGACATGGGTTTGGTGGGTAAAAAAGCATTTAATATTGGCATAGCCCTTATTCTAACCTAGTCGAATAACACGAATCTCTAAAAATGAAATAAAACCAATAAAATACCTGCTAGATAGGCGGTTTTTATTCTACTTTTAAGCTATATTGCACTTTGTCATTTTATCCATTGAATCGGGTTATTGAGTCCATGTTCCTAGAGTACCAACTACAAGCCCACGGTGAAGATGCAATGGTGGCTCTAGGCAGGAAGTTTGGACAGGCACTAGGCGCTGTTGGAGAAGGTGCAACAATATTTCTAAAGGGTGATTTGGGTATGGGAAAAACCACCTTTACACGGGGAGTTATGAGCTATTTTGGACATCTAGGGGCAACTAAAAGCCCGACCTACACCCTAGTGGAACCCTATCAATTTGCACAACAAAAGCTAAACCACTTTGATTTATATCGCTTGGGAAACCCCGAAGAATTGGACTATTTAGGCATTCGGGATTACTTTGATGGAAAGGCTATTAATTTGATTGAATGGCCAGAGAAAGGCTTGGGTTATCTACCCCACGCGGATGTGGTTGTCACAATTCATACCTTGGAGCGCGGTCGTAAACTCACTTTTTTAGCCAAAACCAGTATGGGTGATGCTATTTCGCAAGGTATGCAGCAATGAGACTGTTGCTGCTGCTTTTCTTGGCCTGTTTGTCATCGTTTACTTATGCTGCAAAAATAGAAAATATACGTATCTGGCCAGCACCCGATAATACCCGATTAGTGCTGGATACCTCTGCTGCTGTAACGTTTGACGAAATCACCTTAACCAACCCCCACCGTCTAGTCATTGATATTGATCGCAGCCTTTTGTCTACCTCTTTGGTCAAGTTAGACTTTACTAACAGCCCTATACGTAGCATTCGCTCTAGCCAGCGCAGTGATAATAAATTGCGATTAGTGTTAGATTTAGCTTACAAAACCAGCCACAAAATTTTCACCCTGCCGCCTAATGCAAGTTATGGTGATCGTTTAGTTGTAGATTTGTCTAACTATAAACAAGCGCCACCAACACCAACAAAAGGCGCAGTAATAAAACCGTCTCAACCACAAACCACCACCCTAAGTAGTCTAGCGCTGTTGGACAGCCAAAGGGATATTTTGATTGCTATTGATGCTGGCCATGGTGGAGAAGACCCCGGTGCTTTGGGTCCAAAATTTGGTGGTAAAAAGTTGCGAGAAAAGCATGTGGTTTTAGGCATTGCTAAAGAACTACAATCGTTGATCAAAAACGAGCCAGGCTTTGAACCTCTGCTGACACGCAGTGGTGATTACTACATAAGTTTAAGGGGGCGAACTAAAAAAGCTCGTAAAGCCAATGCAGACTTATTTATCTCTATACACGCAGATGCCTTTAAAAACAGTAAAGCTAAAGGTGCGTCTGTATGGATATTGTCTTCTCGTGGTGCGTCTAGCGAAATGGGACGATTGTTAGCACAAAAAGAAAACGACGCTGACTTAATCGGTGGTATTGGCGGTATCAGCCTAGAAGATAAAGAAGATGATGTGGCGATGACGTTACTGGATATGTCTATGAACTATAGTCAAACAACTGGTCAGCGTGTGGCTCAAGAGGTTCTTGGAAATATAGGAAAAATTGCTAAGCTTCATAAAAAACACGTTGAAAGGGCAGGCTTCGTGGTGCTAAAGTCGCCCGATGTGCCGTCTATATTAGTAGAGACTGGGTTTATTTCTAACCCAGGTGAGGCGGCCAAATTACGCACTAAGCAATACCAAAAAAAAATGGCTAACGCTATTTTTAACGGTTTAAAAAACTACTTTTATAGCTACCCTGTAGCCAATACGTACATCGCCTCTGTTGTGGAAGCTAAACGTAAACTTCGTTCGTACAAAGTAGTCTTTGGAGATACCTTGTCGGGCATTGCCCAGCGGTTTAGTACCAGTGTAAAGCGCTTACAGACGGCTAACAAAATGACCAGTAAATCTGTATTATTAGTTGGTAAAACACTTATTATTCCAGCAAGCTAAATGACTTGTCTACTATTTACTGTGAGCCTTTAATGACTTCAAAAATCCATCAACTCACGCCACGCCTGGCTAACCAAATTGCAGCTGGCGAAGTGGTAGAGCGCCCCGCATCGGTGATCAAAGAATTGCTGGAGAACTGCCTTGATGCCCAAGCCACTAAAGTTGAAGTTGACGTAGAACAAGGTGGCGTAAAGCTAATGCGCGTGCGTGACAATGGCACAGGCATTGGTGAGCAAGACTTGGCATTAGCACTAAGTCGCCATGCCACCAGTAAAATTGCGAGCTTAGAGGATCTAGAATCGGTCCAAAGCTTGGGTTTTCGTGGAGAGGCCCTTGCGAGTGTGAGCTCTGTATCACGGTTAACGCTTACGTCAAATACACAGGGCCAAGAAAGCGCTTGGCAAGTTATAACCCAAGGCCGCGATATGGAAGCTCAATTACAACCTGCGGCCCACCCGATTGGCACCAGTGTTGAAGTGCGAGATTTGTTTTTTAATACACCTGCTAGGCGTAAGTTTTTACGCACCGAAAAAACAGAATTTGGCCACTTAGAAGAAGTAATAAAGCGGTTAGCGTTAAGCAGATTTGATGTGGCTTTTAGTCTAAGGCACAATCAAAAAGTGATCCACAATTTGCGCCCAGCAGATACTCAAACCGCTCAAGAAAAGCGTGTAGCTAGTGTGTGTGGCCCAGCTTTTATGCAACAAGCTCTGCATATAGAAATGGAGGCGCCAGGTTTAAGGTTATGGGGATGGGTTGGCCTGCCCACATTTTCTCGTAGTCAAATGGATCTACAATATTTTTTTGTTAATGGCCGCGTGGTGAAAGATAAGTTGGTTGGCCATGCTGTGCGCCAAGCTTATCGCGATGTTTTATATCACGGACGCCACCCAGCTTTTGTGTTGTATTTAGAGTTAGAGCCTTCGAATGTGGATGTAAACGTGCACCCCACTAAAAACGAAGTGCGGTTTCGTGACGGTCGACTAGTGCATGATTTTATCTTTCGCAGCTTACACAAAACCTTAGCTCAGGTACGCCCAGAAACACCTACGGGTGGGGGTATTGAACAGCTTGGTGTAATGCAGGATCAGTTTCAGGTGCAGCCTCAAGGGCTTGAGGCAGGTGTTTTTTCAGGCCAGACGCAGGTGGACTTAGGTCAGGTTGCAGGTAACCCAGCATCATCAAACGCGCAGCAAATGCCTTGGCTTAGCGGGTCCTTAAACCAGCCCTCACCTTTTCAAATGCAAGAACAAGCCAAAGTGTATGGCCACTTGCACGGTGATTCAGCGCCATTAATGGGTTCCACATTAGAGGCTGGGCAGGTACCACCCTTAGGTTACGCAGTGGCACAGCTTCATGGCATTTATATTCTCTCTGAAAATGCTAAAGGTCTAGTGCTCGTAGATATGCATGCAGCCCATGAGCGCATTGTGTATGAAAAAATGAAAACATCATGGGCAGAGCAGGGCATTAAAGCCCAACCTTTGTTGGTGCCTATCTCTATGGCGGTGAGTTCTCGTGAAGCAGATCAAGTTGAGGTAGAGAAAGAGTTATTTAATGAGTTAGGCTTCGTGATTGATAGGTCTGGCACAGAAAGTTTGGTGGTAAGACAAGTGCCTAGTTTGTTGCAGCACGCCAACGTTGAGCAATTAGTTCGCGACGTATTGGCAGATGTAGTTACCTATGGTAGCAGTGATCGCATCAGAGCGGCCCATAACGAGTTGCTAGGCACCATGGCTTGCCACGGTGCGGTGCGAGCTAATCGACGGTTAAACCATGTGGAAATGAACGCATTATTGCGAGATATGGAAATTACTGAGCGCAGTGGGCAGTGTAATCACGGGCGTCCAACATGGACTCAGCTGAGTTTATCTGAGCTAGATAAGCTATTTATGCGAGGGCAATAGCAGGTGCCTCCTATCCAGTTACAAGCAGTCCAATTACCCCCAGCTATTTTTCTTATGGGCCCAACTGCTGCAGGTAAAACTGATTTAGCGGTAGAGCTCGTTCAGCAGCGTGCTTGTGAAATTATTTCTGTCGACTCGGCACAAATTTACCAAGGCATGAATATTGGTAGCGCTAAACCAGACGCCCAGACTTTAGCAGCAGCGCCGCATCATTTGATCAATATCTGTGACCCTCTCGAAGCGTACTCAGCGGCTAGGTTTCGCACGGATGCTCTAGCGCTAATGGCAGAAATCACTGCTCGGGGAAAGGTTCCCCTGCTAGTGGGTGGCACCATGATGTACTATAAAGCCCTTGTGGATGGTTTAGCGCAGTTGCCTGTATCAGACCCTGAGATGCGGGGGCAGCTAGAGCAACAGATACGTGACCAAGGGCTAGCAGCGATGCACGTGCGCTTGTGTGAAATTGATCCCATAGCTGGGGCCCGTATTAACGCTGCTGATCCACAGCGAATAACGAGGGCCATGGAAGTGTTCTTGCTAAGTGGAGAAACCTTAACCGATCATTGGTCCAGACAACAGCAGCAACGGTTACCCTATGAGGTGACTTCGCTTGGTGTATGGCCGCCTGAAAGAGCAGTATTACACCAGCGCATAGAGCAGCGTTTCGAGTTAATGCTGCAGCAAGGGTTTAAGCATGAAGTTGAATCCTTAATGGCTCGTGGAGACTTACATTTAGACCTGCCATCAATGCGTTGTGTTGGCTATCGTCAAATGTGGCAGCACTTAACTGGCGAGTATGATGATGCTACAATGCAATTCAAAGGCATCGTAGCAACTAGGCAACTGGCTAAAAGGCAGTTAACTTGGCTACGAAGTTGGCCAGAATTACAGATTTTTGACAGTTTAGATGTAAAATTAACATTCAAAGTTTTGCAATTATTCGATAGAATAGGTAATTAGCGTAAAGGCAGCGTAAAACGGCTTGCATCTGTTAGCGCATTTACGCATCATTAAAGACTATCCTTAAAATGAGGTTAGGTTAATGACACAAGGAGCTATCATGTCAAAAGGGCAAACCCTACAAGACCCTTATTTAAACGTACTGCGCAAGGAGCGAGTGCCCGTTTCGATATTCTTGGTAAACGGTATTAAATTACAGGGCCAAATTGAGTCTTTTGATCAATTTGTAATCTTGCTAAAAAACACTGTTTCTCAAATGGTGTACAAGCATGCTATATCAACCGTGGTACCATCACGTCCCGTCAAAATGCCAGCCGAAGACGAGTTGGACTAACTTTATTGACTCTGTGAAACCCCAACGAGCACCTCATGGTGCTCGCTTTGATTTAGGTTATTGTTTTGTTTTTTGAACGTCATCAATCAGGCGAACGTGCGATCCTTGTCCATCTGCAAATGGGCCAAGAAGGCGAGCGCGAAGATGCCAACGAATTAAAAGAGCTGGTTTATTCAGCTGGTGCAGATCCCCTAGAAACAATAGGGGGGTCACGCGCTACCCCTCACCCAAAAACCTATGTTGGTTCTGGCAAAGTAGAAGAGATTAGGTTAGCCGTGGAGCAACATGGCGCTGAAATTGTCATCTTTAACCATGCTCTTACCCCCGGCCAAGAACGAAACTTAGAACTTGAACTCCAGTGCAGAGTTCTAGATCGTACTGGTTTGATTCTGGATATTTTTGCTCAACGCGCGCGTACCCATGAGGGTAAGCTCCAAGTTGAGCTCGCTCAGCTAGAGCATATGTCGACTCGTTTGGTTCGAGGCTGGACCCACCTCGAGCGTCAAAAAGGTGGTATTGGTTTAAGAGGTCCCGGTGAAACTCAGTTAGAAACGGACCGTCGTCTATTGCGCGTGCGTATCAATACCATATTGAAACGTTTGGGTAAGGTGCGTAAGCAGCGTGAGCAGGGACGCCGGGCACGGCGCCGTGCGGAAGTGCCTACTATTTCTTTGGTGGGGTATACTAACGCGGGCAAGTCTAGTTTGTTTAATCGGATTACCATTGCAGATGTTTACGCTGCAGACCAATTATTCGCAACCTTAGATCCAACCTTCCGGCGTCTTGAAATTAAAGATGTTGGCCCCACTATATTAATAGACACGGTAGGGTTCATTCGTCACTTGCCTCATAAGCTGGTTGATGCTTTTCGGGCTACGCTGCAAGAAACAGCTGAAGCCACGTTATTGCTTCACTTAATTGATGCAAATGATGAAAAACGTGACGATAACATAAAAGAAGTTGAGTCGGTGCTCGCAGAGATTGGTGCTGATGATTTACCCCACTTGCTGGTGTACAACAAGATTGATATGTTAGAAGATTGCCCTGCACGTATTGACCGTGATGGGTACGGCGTACCCAGAAGGGTTTGGTTAAGTGCGCTAACAGGTGAGGGTGCAGACCTTTTGGTGCAAGCGATCAGCGAGCGCTTGGGTGGTGAGATTTTTGCGCAAAAAATTGTGCTAGAGCCTCAGTATGGTAACCTTAGGGCTCAACTTTATGCCCTTGACGCCGTAGAAAAAGAAGACATCAACGACCAAGGCCATATGGTGTTGGACATACGCTTACAGAAGCGAGATTTTTTACAAGTATTGAGTCGCGTAGGAATGGATGCAACGCCTTTTGTAGGTAAGCCAGCCAACCCGTGGGACTCTTAACTATTTAATAATTGCAATAATCAGGAGAAGTTTATGGCCTGGAATGAACCGGGTAATAACGGTAAAGACCAAGATCCATGGGGTGGCAATCGTCGCCCAAACGGACAAGATCAGGGGCCACCTGATCTAGATGAGGCGTTAGGTAAGCTGGTTGAGAAATTCAGTGGCTTATTTGGCGGATCTGGCAACAAAGATAACTCTGGTTCAGGTGGTGGCAGTACCCCAGCCCCTACCGGTAAAATTATCGGTTTTGGTGCCGCAATAATTCTAGTGTTGTGGTCTGGTATGGGCCTCTACACTGTTGACCAGCAGGAGCGTGCAGTAGTTTTGCGGCTTGGCAAGTTTAGCGAAACTGTACAGCCTGGTTTGCATTGGAACCCGCCGTTATTTGACAACGTGACCAAGGTTAATGTGACCGCGGTACGTAACGTTGACCACCGAGCTTTAATGCTGACAGAAGATGAAAACATCGTTGAAGTTGGCTTATCAGTTCAATATATTGTGTCGAGCCCTAAAGATTTCTTGTTAGAAGTTAGGAACCCAGAGAATAGCTTATTACAAGCCACCCAAAGCGCTTTGCGCCATGTTGTAGGTGGTTCGGAAATGCACTCTGTACTTACTGAAGGCCGTGCGCTTTTGGCGTTAGACATTGAAAGCCGATTACAGGCTTTGTTGGATGACTACAAAACTGGTTTAGAGGTGATTAAGGTCAACATAGAAAACACGGCTGCACCTTCACAAGTGCAAGACGCGTTTGATGACGTGATCAAGGCTCGTGAAGATGAGCAACGAGTTAAGAACGAAGCCCAAGCCTACGCTAATGGTATCGTACCAGAATCTCGTGGTCGCGCTCAGCGTGTAAGCGAAGAAGCCCAAGCTTATCGTGCACAAGTAGTGGCGCGTGCTGAAGGTGAGGCGACTCGTTTTACTAAGTTATTGACGGAATACCAAAAGGCTCCAGAAGTGACTCGGGAGCGTCTTTATATCGTTGCCATGGAAGATGTTCTTTCCAATGCTTCTAAGGTAATGGTAGACGTTGAAGGTGGTAATAACATGATGGTGTTACCTTTAGATCAAATCATGCAGAATCAGTCTTTGCGTGCTGCAACGGGTACCGGTGGTAAAATGTCTTCCAGTGTGGTTGATGAAATCACTAACCGTGTCATCCAGCAGCTAACTCAAGGTGGTTCAGCTTCAAGGGAGTCTCGTTAATATGGCTACTCGTACTTTAGTGACCTTAATTGGCCTATTTGTGGCGCTCCTAGTTGCCTCTTCATCTTTGTTTGTAGTGAAGGAAACAGAGCGAGCAATTATGCTTCAGTTTGGTGAGGTGGTGCAGTTTGATATCCAGCCTGGCCTGCATGCAAAAGTTCCATTTGTAAACACCGTACGTGTTTTTGATGCTCGGGTGCTTACTTTGGATGCTCGTCCGCAGCGCTACTTGACCCTAGAAAAGAAAGCATTGATTGTAGATTCATTTGTAAAATGGCGTATCTTTAATGTAGCTGACTTTTATACCGCGACTTCGGGTGATGAGTTCACTGCAGCGAAGCTATTAGCCTCTCGGGTAGACACTGGTTTACGTAACCAGTTTGGTGAGCGTACCTTAACCGAAGTTGTTTCTGGTGAGCGTGATGACCTGATGTCTGAGCTGCTTATTGAACTTAACCAAGTGGTTAAGTCTGATATGGGCATCGAAGTAGTTGACGTGCGTGTGAAGCGTATTGACCTGCCTCAAGAAGTAAGTGAGTCGGTGTATGGACGTATGCGCACAGAGCGTGAACGTGAAGCCCGCGAGCTGCGCTCCAAGGGTAAGGAGCTCGCTGAAGGTATTCGTGCTGACGCGGACCGTCAAGAGACCATCATTGAGGCTAACGCCTACCGTGATTCAGAACTTGTGCGTGGTGATGGTGATGCCATTGCAGCTGCAACCTATGCCGAGGCGTTCAATAAAGACCCAGAATTCTATAGTTTTTACCGTAGCTTAGATGCCTACCGCAAAACCTTTGGAGCTGGCGGCGACGTGATGCTGATTGAGCCTGATAGTGAGTTCTTCAAGTACATGAATCAGTCTACTTTAAAGTAAGCCTTTGGCCTGCCTTAAGTAAGACAATAAAAGGGCCCATTGGGGCCCTTTTTAGTGGCGGCCTTTTAAGCCCGAGAGGTGGTCATTTGTGCCCAAAAGAAGTACAATTGTGTAACCGAGAAGTAGGGTCCGAGACGGGCTGTATGATGCTCGGTTTTTTTGTGTTTGAAGCATTAGTAAAAAATCATGAATGAATTGACCCAACACCTACTGGTGGCTTTTTGCTTGATGCTGATATTAGAAGGTATTTTGCCCTTCTTATACCCACAAAGGTGGCGTAAGTTAGTGGTTCAATTAGCCCAAATAAATGACCGCCATATGCGCTTTTTAGGCTTAGCAAGCATGCTCTTGGGGCTTGTTATTTTGCTTTTAGTAAATTGATTTAAATAAGTTTTTTGGGAAACAGGAACTCACATGAGTCGTGCGAATCGTTGGTTATTGCCAGATGGCGTAAAAGAAGTGTTGCCGCCTGAAGCTGCGCGTATAGAGGGCCTTCGCCGTAAGGTGGTGGACTTATATCAAGCGTGGGGCTACGACTTAGTTATGCCACCACTTATTGAATATATTGATTCATTACTCATTGGCACTGGTGATGACTTAGATTTAGCTACGTTTAAGGTGATTGATCAAAAAACGGGTCGCACCATGGGCATTCGTGCAGATATTACTCCTCAGGTGGCTCGTATTGATGCCCACAGCATTGATTGTGATGGAATTAACCGCCTGTGTTACTCCAATACGGTATTGCATACCAGTGCAGCTAATCCATTGGCCTCTCGTAGCCCATTGCAGGTGGGTGCAGAGCTTTATGGCCACGCTGGTATTGATAGTGACCTTGAGGTTATTAGCTTGATGCTAGAAACCCTCACTAGTGTTGGCATTAAACATCCCATTACCCTAGATTTAGGACATGTAGGTATTTATCGTGGCTTAATTGAGGCCATTGGCTTAGCTGCTGAGGATGAACGAGAATTATTTAATCTGCTGCAAAGTAAAGCCGTAGCAGATATTGACGCCTTGGTCTGTGCCATGGACTTGACTGATGAGGCAAAAACCGTATTGTCGCAGTTGCCCCGTTTATATGGTGAGGTTTCGGTGTTAAAGCAGGCAGAGCAGGTGTTTGGCAATGTGTCGGCAAAGGTTTCAATTGCCATCAGGTACCTAAGTGAATTAGCCGAAGCAGTTAAGGCACGCTTCCCGCAGGTGACTTTGTACTTCGACCTGGCTGAACTGCGGGGTTACGAATACCATACGGGGGTTGTTTTTGCCGCCCTCACACCAGCCTTTGGGCAGGCTATTGCTAAAGGTGGTCGTTATGATGACATTGGCAAGGTATTTGGCCGAGCGCGCCCAGCAACAGGATTTAGTGCTGACTTAAAGGTGTTGTCAGAGCTGTCTGAAGTGCCTTTAGTTAAGGCGCATGGCATTGCTACGCCAGCAGAAGTAGGTTTGAGCAGTGAGCAGCGTCAAAGCCTATGGCTCATGCAATCTCAGCTTCGCTTACAGGGCGAGCGTTTGGTTGCACAGTTATGTGATAGCCCTGCGCCAGAAGAATGTTCTCGCCAATTAGTATGGCAAAATGATGCTTGGAAAATTATCCCAGCAGACGAAGTTTAGATAGATTTCTATCATAAACTACAAATTTTAAATGTGCGTGAATTTACACGTAGTAGCAACAAAATAGAGCAAAATATTATGGGTAAGAATGTCGTCGTTTTAGGCACCCAATGGGGTGATGAAGGCAAAGGTAAGATCGTAGATTTACTCACCGATCAGGCCACGGCAGTGGTACGTTTTCAGGGGGGTCATAATGCTGGCCATACTTTAGTTATCGAAGGTGAAAAAACGGTTTTGCATTTGATTCCTTCAGGTATTTTACGTGACACAGTTACCTGCTTTATCGGCAATGGTGTTGTTGTGGCTATGGATGCATTATTAAAGGAAATGGCAGAACTAGAGGAGCGTGGTATTCCAGTGCGTGATCGTTTGCGGATTAGTACTGCTTGCCCACTAATATTGCCTTACCACGTTGCCCTAGATCAAGCGCGTGAATTAGCTCGTGGGGACGAGAAAATTGGCACCACAGGGCGTGGTATTGGCCCTGCCTACGAGGACAAGGTGGCCCGTCGTGGTTTGCGTTTAGGTGATTTACTAGATCCGCAACGGTTTGCAGTAAAGCTTAAAGAAGTGATGACCTATCACAACTTTGTATTACAAAACTTTTACCGTGTTAAGCCATTAGATTATACCCAAGTATTAGAAACTGCCCTTGCTCAAGCTGAGCAAATTAAAGCCATGTTTACCGACGTGACAGCAGAGATTCATGACTTGCGCCGTGCCAGTGAAGATATTCTGTTTGAAGGTGCCCAAGGTACATTGCTAGATATCGACCATGGTACATATCCTTACGTAACTTCCTCAAATACCACTGCCGGTGGCACAGCCACAGGTTCTGGCTTTGGCCCAATGTACCTAGATTATATTTTAGGCATTACTAAGGCGTATACTACTCGTGTGGGTAGTGGTCCATTCCCTACGGAATTATTCTGTGATGTGGGTCTAGGCCTTGCCAATCGTGGCCATGAATTAGGTGCAACTACAGGACGACCACGTCGCTGTGGTTGGTTTGATGCTGTTGCACTTAAGCATGCGATTCAAATTAACAGTGTGTCAGGTATCTGCCTAACTAAGCTGGACGTATTGGATGGTATGGACGAAATTAAAATGTGTGTGGCTTACCATGATGCGCAGGGTAATGACGTATCTTGCCCAAGCGATGCTGAAGGTTTTGCGGCCGTTACCCCTATTTATGAAACTATGCCGGGTTGGACTGAGTCTACTGTAGGTGCCCAGACAGAAGCACAATTACCTGCTGCTGCACTGGCCTACATTGCCCGGATTGAAGTCTTGATTGAGGCGCCAGTGGATATTATCTCCACCGGCCCAGATCGAATTGAAACAATTGTTAAACGCCATCCTTTTGGCTCCTAGGAAAAAATGACACAAATAGACGATCCACACGCTCAGCGTGAGGCGCAAAAGTATGACAACCCAATTCCCAGCCGTGAATTTATTATGGATCACTTGCGTGACCGCAGTGGCCCAGCAACGCTGAAACAGATTAGTTTTGAACTGGCCTTGTTTGAGGCTGAAGATGTAGAAGCACTGCGTCGACGATTACGTGCTATGGAACGTGACGGCCAGCTGATAAGTGACCGCAAAGGTGCTTATGGCGCAATCCATAAGATGGACCTTATCCATGGCCGAATTATAGGCCACCGAGATGGCTTTGGTTTTTTAAAGCCTGATGAGGGTGGTGATGATTTATTTCTTAGCCATCGTCAAATGCGTGCAGTGTTAGATGGCGACAAGGCCTTAGCTCGCATTATTGGAATAGACCGCAAAGGCCGCAGCGAAGGTGCTATTGTTGAAGTGACTGAACACAACACTCAGCAGGTTGTGGGGCGGCTAACAAAAGAAAATGGCATTTGTTTTGTGCGCCCAGATAATCAGCGCATTAGCCAGGATATTCTGATTTCAAGCGACAACGTACTTCAAGCCCAACACGGGCAATACGTTACTGTGCGCATTACTCACCAGCCAAACAAACGCAATCAGGCCGTTGGTGAAATTGCTGAAATTTTGGGTGAGCACATGGCTCCAGGAATGGAGATTGATGTGGCTATTAGAACTCACGAAATACCCCATGAATGGCCACTAGAGGCCAGTGATGAAGCTGCCCAACTTGCTCCAGAAGTCACAGAAGTTGATAAGCATGATCGCATTGATCTTCGTGAAATGCCTTTTGTCACTATCGATGGTGAGGATGCTCGGGACTTTGATGACGCAGTTTATTGCCGTAAACGAACTTTAGGTGGCTGGCGGTTATACGTTGCTATTGCTGACGTAAGCCATTATGTTCGCATTGGCACAGCTTTAGATACAGAAGCCCATAGGCGTGCAACCTCAGTGTATTTTCCTGAGCGAGTCATCCCAATGTTGCCAGAAGCTATCTCCAACGGTTTATGCTCTCTTAACCCCCATGTCGATCGGTTGGTCATGGTGTGTGAAATGACCATTAGCAGTAAGGGTAAGTTGAGTGGCTATGAGTTTTATGAAGGTCTCATCCACTCTCACGCCCGTTTAACTTACACCAAAGTGGGTGCAATGTTGGATTCAGGTGATGAGCAATGCCTGCCGTTGCGCCAAGAATATAGCCACGTAGTGAAACCTGTAGACCAATTGCATAAGCTTTATGCTGCCTTGCGCTCTGCCCGTGACGCACGTGGTGCCATTGATTTTGAAACCCAAGAAACACGTATTATTTTTGGTGAAGACCGCAAAATAACGGACATAGTGCCAGTGCATCGCAACGATGCTCATAAGCTGATTGAAGAGTGCATGTTAGCGGCTAACGTAAGCACGGCTAAGTTTTTAGCAAAGCATAAATTAGATGGTTTGTTCCGCGTTCATAAAGGGCCTAAGCCTAGCAAGTTAGAAAACTTGCGTGGATTTTTAGGTGAAATGAGCCTGTCATTACCCGGTGGCGAAGAGCCAAAACCAAAACATTATCAGGCGCTATTGAGCTCTATCAAAGGCCGTCCTGACGCTCACTTAGTGCAAACGGTGATGTTACGATCGTTAAGTCAGGCTGTTTATACGCCAGAAAACGAAGGCCATTTCGGTTTGGGTTACGACGCGTATGCGCATTTTACATCGCCCATTCGTCGCTATCCAGACTTACTGGTTCATAGAGCCATACGCAGTGTCATTCAAAGTAAGCAGTTGAGCCGGTATGTAAAGCGAATTAAAGCCACCGAAAAGCAACCAGTTTCGCCATGGTATCCCTATTCCACTGCAGACGTAGTGGTTTTAGGTGAACATTGCTCAATGGCTGAGCGTCGTGCAGATGCTGCTGTGTGGGATGTAGAAGGTTGGCTTAAGTGTGAATATATGCAAGGCCATATTGGTGACTACTTCCACGGTACCATTAATGCGGTGACTAGTTTTGGTTTGTTTGTAGAGTTAGCTGACGTTTATGTTGAAGGGCTGGTGCACATTAGTGCGTTACCAGGTGATTATTATCACTTTGATGCGGCTAAGCATCGTCTCGAAGGAGAGCGCAGTGGTAAAAGTTTCCGCTTAGGTGACAGCATTGAAGTGCAAGTGGTTCGGGTAGACCTAGACGAAAAGAAAATTGATTTTGAGTTGGCCGATGCACCACCAAAAACTAAGCCAAAGTCTAAGCCTAAGCTTAAAACTAAATCTAAGCCAAAGCCAAAAAAGGCTGATGCAAAAATAGAGACCCCTTTGTTTGATCAAAAGGGCAAGCCCTCTGGTGGTGCAAGAAAGCCTCGCCGTAAAAAGACTGCGCCGTAAATAAGATATCTGAGACTCGTTAATTATGGCCAACATTGAATACGTCTTTGGCATTCACGCTGTGCAAACTAAATTGCAACGCAACCCTGAGCGAGTGCAAGAAATTTGGTTTCAAGAGGGTCGTGAGGACCAGCGCTTAAACCAAGTTAAAGCGCTGGCAGACGAGCAGGGTATTGAGTGTCAAATTATGCCTCGCCGTGAGTTAGATAATAAGGTTAAGGGTCGGCATCAGGGCGTGGTTGCTGGGTGCACTCCAAACCCGGCCAAAGATGAGCATTTTCTTACGCAGTTGTTAGGAGAGCTTAACGAGCCAGTATTTTTGCTAATCTTAGATGGCGTAACAGATCCTCATAATTTAGGTGCTTGCTTGCGTACCGCAGATGCTGCTGGCGTGCATGCAGTGATTGCGCCCAAAGATAAGTCAGCGTCGCTTAATAGCACCGTAAGCAAAGTGGCCTGTGGAGCAGCAGAGAGCATACCGTTTGTTCAGGTAACCAACTTAGCGCGTTGCCTCAAAAGTTTGCAGGATGCTGGTGTCTGGATTACAGGAACTGCTGGCGAAGCTACCCAACACATGTATCAGACTGACCTTACGGGTAATATGGCTTTAGTGATGGGAGCAGAAGGTGAAGGTATGCGTCGCCTTACCCGCGAAGGATGTGACCAGTTGGTTAAAATTCCCATGGCAGGTGAAGTGAGTAGCCTTAATGTTTCTGTGGCTGCTGGTGTATGTTTATTTGAAGCAGTACGCCAGCGCAGTTAGGCTATTCACTTACTTAGTGTCTTGCTGGATGTGAGACTAATCCTTAAGTAATACATCTTTAGCTTGGTTGATTTGGCTAGCTAGATAGGTGCTCCCCCCTTTGTCAGGATGGTTCTTGGCCATTAAGCGTTTGTGGGCAGATATTATGTCCTCATGGCTCGCACCTGCTTCAACATCTAAAACTTGCCTAGCTTGTTGCTTATCCATAATGGTTGCACTGGGCGGGTTGCTCTTAGTGCTGGTTTGGTTAAAACGCTTGATTGTCTGCCACAGACCAAACGCTTGAAGAACTGGTCGACCATAGACGGCCAGGCCACCGATAAGGCTTATTGCTACAGGCCATAAGCCGCTCAAAGCCAACCCAATAGCCACTATTGCAATAATGACTACTGCGGTGCGTAATAGAAATGGTTTACCATTGGTCGGTGCGCTATTGAGTAATAAACGGATCAGCAAAGCAACAATCACAATACCTAAAACCCATAATATTAAAATCATTTTAATCTCCAAATTTTCTAGGTTAGTTCGGTGGTCTTAGACGTTAGGATAAGACGTTTTAGGTTGCCGCGTTCACGAAAAGCGAAATAAATAACGACAACAAAAGCAATCACATCTGCAATAGGGAATGAATACCAAATACCATTGATGCCGTATATCTTGGGTAGTATCAGCAGAGCTGGGATAAGGATAAGATATATTCTTAAGGACGACAAGAAAATGGCTTGGCGTGCCTTTCCAAGAGCCTGAAACAAAGAGCTGATTACGCTGTGTGCATTAGACAAGGGGAACAACAAGAACGACCAAAAAGCGATGCCTGCTGTGGTGGTTAACAACGCTTGATCTTGGGTAAAAATGCCAATAATTTGGTTAGGTACCAAAAGCATTAAGCCACTTACACCTAAGCCATAAAATAGGCTTGCTGTAACGCCTACTTTGATCGTAGACAATACTCGGTCATAGTTTTTGGCGCCATAGTTGTAGCCTGCAATGGTTTGAAAAGAAATAGTCATAGCAATGGCTGGCAATATAAAAAAGATCATTAGGCGGCCAATAAGCCCGTATGAGCTCACATACAGATCGCTGTCAACTTCAGTAAACTGGGTTACTGTGTAGTTAGTTAGGGCGATAAACACAGATACCCCTGCGTGGGAAATTAGAATGGGTATGCCCAGTAAAGTAACACCCTTAAGAATCCCCCAGTTCATCTGATAAGCAAACGGGCGTAATTTCAAGTGGGTTTTACCGCCTAAAATGAAATAAAGCATTAAGGCTGCAGCAAATATTTGAGACAAGATGGTAGCGTAAGCTACACCTTCCACGCCCATGTCCAAGACGAAGATAAACACGGCATCTAGCACAATATTTAGTAGCGCAGATGAAACCATGCTAGCCATCATCAGCATAGCTTTGCCCTCGGCTCTGAGTAAATCACTCGGGATACTGCTCATAAACACAATAGGGAAGCTTAGTAATACCAAAGGCACAAGATAACCATACGCGTATGGCCAAAGTGCTTCTGACACCCCAAGAAATTTGAGCAGGCTATCTATATTCCAATAGATCGCTAGGGTGATAACTAGAGCCATGGTTAAGGCTAAACGGAAGGCAATGTCGATTGTGGTATTCGCTTCAGTGACCTGTTTTGCGCCGAGTTGTCGAGCTACAATTGAAGCCATGCCACTGCCCACTAGAGTAGCCAAAGCAAAGATAAACATTTGAATCGGAAATACAATGGAAATGCCACCCATGGCATTCACGCCAATTGCGCGGGTAACAAAAATTGCATCAACAACATTGTAAAGGCCGTTCACCATCATGCCCACGGCGATTGGAGCGGCCATACCAAAGAATAACCCCATAATAGGTTTAGTACCGAGGTGGCTGGTGTGCTGGCTCATTGGTGATTCCTTTTTCCAAGGTGAGTTCTTTGAGTACCAAGGCTTTTGGCCTATGGCAATTAATAGGTTGAGAAATAAGCCTGATTCACTGTGTTGGTATTAGAGAAATAGAGTGCTCGCAGTTATTGGGTGACGTGTTGGAGGGTAGCGATGACTTGGTCAACATCTGCAGCCCAAGCCATAGCAGCGGCGTCGACCTCTTTTAACGGATGAACAATGTCTTCACTATGCAAGGTAATGTAGGGTGTGCCCATTGCAGCGCAGTATCCAGCATCAAAAGCGGCATTCCATTGTTTGTATTTATCACCAAATCTAATAATAGCGATGTCGGCTTGGGCTATAAGGTTTTTAGTGCGAATGGCATTGACCTTCGCCGACTGGTTGTCACGCCAAAAGCTAGTGGCCGTATCTGCTAAGTGGTCACCTGCTGCATCGCTAGCTTCGTGATCAGTGCATGCAGAAAAGAAATTCACAGGAAGCTTAAGTTCTGTGCAACGGTTGATTATTTGTTCGCGCCAGTCGGTATGTATCTCGCCAGATAAATAGATGTTCCACATAGAATTGTCTCAATTAAGTGTTGATTTAGTTTGCACAGGTGCGAGGCACTTATGCTGTCGATTACATCGCAAATACCGTGTCCAGCTAACGTAATAGGCCCCTAGTTTTACTGGTCTGCTTATTGCAAAGGTGAGCCAGCCAAAAGCCAATGTAATATAGCAGCCGCTAGGGTTCTAGTCTCGAAAAAGACCTGACTAATGATGAATGTTTTTCATTTTAATGGCGCGAGTGCCCACTGTGTTAATGCTAAGTTAATTAGAACACCCGAGTCTGCCTTCTACAATGGCTCTAGCTTGTACCTTGCTGCAAGTTTACGTATAATACGCAATCACATTTTTAGGTGTGATTTTTTCTCCTTGCTTTAAGGTTGTCGTTCAATAACGAATGGCTAAATACTTAAGGCTATCTAACCCATAAGGAGCAGCAATGCGTCATTATGAAATTATCTTTTTGGTCCATCCAGACCAAAGCGAACAAGTACCCTCTATGATTGAGCGCTACACCGCGACTATTGAAGCCGATGGTGGTGCAATTCATCGTCTTGAAGATTGGGGCCGTCGTCACTTGGCATACCCAATTAACAAAATCCACAAAGCTCACTATGTACTCATGAATGTTGAATGTTCAAATGTTGCATTAAACGAGCTTGACAGTAACTTCCGTTATAACGATGCGGTTATCCGCAGCATGGTTGTGCGTATGAAAGCTGCTGAAACTGGCGATTCTCCTGTTAAAGCTGCTGAAAGCCGTGAAGACCGTCGTCGTCAAGAACGCGCCCCTCGTGCCGAAGCTCCTGAAGTAGAAGCTCAAGCTGAAGAAGCACCAGCTGCCGAAGTCGCAGCTGAATAATTAACTGGAGATATTGACCATGGCACGTTTTTTTCGTCGTCGTAAGTACTGTCGTTTCACCGCTGAAGGTGTGACTCAAATTGACTATAAAGATATTGAAGTTTTAAAAGGCTACGTATCTGAAACTGGTAAGATTGTACCTAGCCGTATTACCGGTACTAAAGCACGCTACCAGCGCCAGCTTTCTACCGCTATCAAGCGCGCTCGTTACGTTGCATTGTTGCCATACACTGACGCTCATCAGTAAGACGTATTAATACATGCGCAGACTAGCTCAATACGCCATGACTGGTAACAAACAAGCAACTATGGTTGCTGTATTGTTTGCCATTATTCCAGTGTTGTTTTGGATAAGTGCGGCACTTGTGGCCTTGGTAATCTTAAGAAAAGGCTACCAAGCCGGTGCCAGTGTTTTTATGTGGAGCCTATTACCTGCCATCGCTTGGTGGAGTAATGGTGATCCCACACCTGCTTTAACCTTAATAGGTGTGGCAGGTTTGGCCAGCGTGTTACGCTACAGTGCCAACTGGGCTTATGTATTGGTTGCCAGCCTATTGGCTGCAACCGCATCTATGCCTATTTTGGCCAGCTACTTGCAAGATGTAATGGTGGCTTTTGCCGAAGCTGGGATCCAGCTGGAAGCACAACAGAAATTGCCAGAAAATGTTGATAAAGTATTACTGCAAACCCTCATGGAGGGTGTGTTAGGTGCTGTACATATGGCTATATTATTAGCCTGTGTAGTTTTGGCACGTTGGTGGCAGGCGGCATTGTATAACCCAGGTGGGTTTCAAGCCGAATTCCACCAGTTGTGTTTGCCATTATGGCTTACAGGCACTTTAGCTTTAGCCGTCTTTGGTTTGAGTAGTATTACCGACATGACGCAGTGGTTGTTTGTGTTATCAATACCATTATTATTTGCAGGATTAGCGCTAGTACATGGGCTGGTTGAGCAATTGAAATTAGGCCGTGTTTGGCTGACTGCAATCTATATAGGGTTGTTATTGTCAAGCGCAGTGGTCTTTACGCTTCTGGCAATACTTGCCACCTTGGACAGTGTGTTCAAGTTGCGGCAACGTTTGCCTGTTAGGGTAAAAAAATAGAATTAGACTCTTCGTGTATACATGTTGAGCAAACTAAGGAATTAAACATGAATGTAATTCTTCTTGAAAAAGTTGGTAAGTTAGGCGCACTGGGTGACACTGTTTCAGTTAAAGCTGGATACGGCCGTAACTTCCTAATCCCAAAAGGCAAAGCCGTACCTGCTAACAAAGCTAACGTTGAAGCCTTTGAAGCGCGTCGCTCAGAACTTGAAGCTGCTGCTGCTGAAAAGCTAGCTGCTGCTCAAGCACGTGCAGATGCGATCGGTGAGCTAACTATCTCTATTGCGGCTAACGCTGGCGAGGAAGGTAAATTGTTTGGTTCTATCGGAACCAACGAAATTGCTGCTGCCTTATTAGAAGCTGGTCACACCGTTGACAAGACTGAAATACGTCTACCTGAAGGCACTTTGCGTGCACTAGGTGAAACAGCGGTTGCTATCCAACTTCACAGTGATGTCACTATAGAAATAACTGTAGCACTTGTTGCTGAGTAAGGCGGCGCTCTGGTTATTGTGATAGGCCTTTGGCCTCATCAATAACGCTGGCAACGCACTGTAGCGAAGCAATGTTAAAAAAGCCCCGGTAAAGGGGCTTTTTTGTGCCTGTGGTAAAGGTTATCATGGGCAAGTACTCATCTTATTAAATAGAAATTTCCATGCTACCAGCTTCACATTTATTAAAATCTGACCCTCAACTTGATGCGCTCAAAGTGCCGCCTCAGTCGTTAGAGGCCGAGCAGTCTGTACTAGGCGGTTTGATGTTGGATGAAATGGCATGGGACCGAGTGTCTGAAGCTGTGGCAGAAGTGGATTTTTACCGACAAGATCATCGGCTTATTTTCCGCGTTATGACTAAGCTGGTGGGTGATTCTCGGCCCATAGACGTGATCACCCTCTCTGAAGAATTGAGCCGCATAGACGAGCTATCCAATGCGGGAGGTTTGAGCTATTTAGGTGACCTGGCAAAAAATACACCTAGTGCGTCAAACATCACTGCTTACGCTAATATTGTTCGTGAAAGAGCTATATTGCGCCAACTTATTGGTGTAGCTAATGATATCGCTGAGTCCGCTTTTCACACAGAAGGCCGGTCGTCTGATGATGTATTAGACGAAGCAGAGCGCAAAGTGTTTGAAATTGCAGAGGCGCGCCCAAAAGAAGGTGGGCCACAGTACATTAACCCTATCCTTAAAGGCGCAGTAGAGCGCATTGACCAACTGTTTCGTTCTGACAGCGCCATTACAGGTATTAGTACTGGCTTCACTGACTTGGATACCAAAACTGCAGGTTTGCAAAAATCCGATTTAATTATCGTGGCAGGTCGACCCTCAATGGGTAAAACCAGCTTTGCCATGAACATTGTTGAGAATGCAGCGATCATTGGCGACGAACCCATACTTGTATTCAGCATGGAAATGCCCGCCGAACAGTTGATGATGCGTATGTTGGCGTCTCTTGGCCGTATTGATGCCACCCGAATGCGTACTGGTAAATTGGAGCAAGATGATTGGCCTAAGCTGACGGGTGCCGTGAACTTGCTTAAAGATAAGCCGCTTTATATTGATGATAGTGCCGCCTTAAGCCCAACTGAGATGCGTACTAGGGCTAGGCGTATTGCCCGTGAGCACGGCAGTGTGGGCATGATCATGATTGATTATCTCCAACTGATGCAAATTAAAGGTCATACAGAAGGCCGTACCGCGGAAATTTCTGAAATTTCACGTTCCTTAAAAGCCTTGGCTAAGGAATTAAAATGTCCGGTTGTTGCCCTTTCTCAGCTTAACCGTAGCTTAGAAAATCGCCCTAACAAGCGCCCAGTAAACTCAGACCTACGTGAGTCTGGTGCCATAGAGCAAGACGCTGACGTTATTATGTTCATCTACCGTGATGAGGTGTATAACGAAGACAGTGAAGATAAAGGTAAGGCCGAAATCATCATTGGTAAGCAACGTAACGGCCCCATTGGCACCTCGCGCTTAGCCTTCATCGGTAAGTACACTCGTTTTGAAGACCTCGTACATAACTATGATGGCTATGACGACATGTAATAACCCAGGCTACGGTATAACCCAGGCTACGGCACAGCTTGTATAGGTGAAACGATGAGTGATTGGTTTGATGATGAGGAAGCGCCATTAGATACGGGTATTAGTGCCTCTTTGCTAAAGCACTTACCCATCGGCTACGAATTAATCACTACGGCAATCGATTTGCGTTTGTACGGTGATCACAACATCGATTTAATGGAATCTCTGCACTTGGCTGGTGGTCACTGGGATCCTAGTTTACTGGCCTATAGTATTCCCCTAGGGCGTCACGCGCAGCTTGAACGCGCCCTTAAACACTACACTCAGCAGCAGCAAGGCATGGCCGATACCATGAATATATTGGCCAGCCACATGGCGCCTGATCAAAATCAGGTGGAAGAGCATCGGCGCAAGCGTGCAGTGGACCAGCGTATTAAAATCATCGCTGGCCGTTACCACGCAGGAGACTTGCTTAAAGGTCATGAAATTCTAACGTTAGGCAAACATTGGCAAGAATTCCCTGGGTTGCAATGGCAAGCGGTAGATAAGGCCGAGTGTATCGAGTGTGAAAAATACAGCCGCGTATCCTCCACCCGAAAATGCCAGCAGTGCGCAGCCAAAGAAAGCGACCTAGAACCCATTACATACTGCTACGCCTACTTCGACTAGCCCACTCTTTGAGCAACTAAAGTAAAACGCAAAGGTCACAGCACTGCTCTTTTAGCTTGGCAAAGCTGGCACAACCTGGTGTGGGGTGGCATGAAGTAAAGCAATAAAACTTGCAGGAGCCCGCACAGGCTTTTGATGCTGATAGTCGAAAAACCCCATGTAAGTTTCCCCAACAGCAATAGTGAGCCCCGTTTTATCGTCTGTGAGTTTATAAACTAAGGTGAATCGAGCTTTGCCTAATTCCTGTGCACCTAATGTTAAGGTAATTACTTGATGTAAGCGTGCTTGTTGAAGGTACTGAATATTAGCGCCTGTCATTATGAGGCCACAACCACCCACATTCTGCTCGTTGAGATTATGATGACTCAACCATAGCACTCTACCTTCATGAAAATAGCTAAGAATGCGATCATTACCTAGGTGATTGCCATAATTCAAATCTGCTACTCTTACTTTTAAAGTGCAGCTGAACAAAACGTCAAAGCTAAGTTGAATTTTATTCTGTGGCACAGTCTTGCCCTTGCGCTTCCCCAAAGTAACGTGCCAATACCCGCAACATGCCGTTGCACAGGAGTGTTAGGTCCTCTGGGCTCATTACGTAAGGAGGCATCACGTAAACCAACTTACCAAATGGCCGCACCCATATACCTTCGGCTACAAACATTTTTTGAATAACCCCAAGATCTACCGCTTGGGTAACCTGTATTACTCCAATGGCACCTAACACTCGCACGTCTTCGACATAAGCTAGGGCTTTGGCTGGCTCCAATAGGCTTTTAAGGCCTTTATTTATGCCATCAACCTGACGCTTCCAATCGCTGTGCTCCAGTAAATCCAAACTTGCGTTAGCCACAGCGCAGGCCAAAGGGTTAGCCATAAATGTGGGTCCATGCATAAAGCAGCTGGCTTCACCCCGTGAAATGCTGGTGGCAATTTCTTGGGTTGTTAAGGTGGCAGCAAAGCTCATAGTGCCGCCAGTAATAGCTTTGCCTAGGCACATAATATCGGGTTTAACTTGAGCGTGATCGCAAGCGAATAGGGTGCCACTGCGACCAAACCCCGTAGCAATTTCGTCCGCTATTAATAGAATATTGTATTGCTTGCATAGCTCTGCTGCACCTTTTAGCCATTGCGGGCTATAAAAACGCATGCCACCAGCACCCTGAACGATAGGCTCTAGGATCAATGCAGCAATGTCGTTTTGGTGGTCGCGCATTTTGTCTTCAAGTTCTGTTAAGTCGCCATCTTGTAATGGGCGATCAAAACCCATTGGCGGTGCGTTAACAAAATAATGCTGGGGCAATACGCTGGCAAAGAGTGAGTGCATGCCGTTTATTGGGTCACACACAGCCATAGCACCAAAGGTATCGCCATGGTATCCATTACGTATGGTAAGCATACGATTTTTGTTAGCCTGTGCCTTAGAGTGCCAGTATTGCAAAGCCATCTTTATAGCAACTTCTACCGCTACTGAGCCAGAATCTGCAAAAAAAACCTTATCTAACCCTGGTGGTGTTAGGTCTACAAGGCGCTTAGCTAGGGATACTGCAGGTTGGTGAGTAATGCCACCAAACATCACATGGGACATGGCATCAATTTGCAATTTCATTGCTTGGTTGAGATAAGGATGATTATAGCCATGCACTGCACACCACCAAGAAGCCATGCCGTCAATTAACTCTTGGCCATCAGCTAAAGTGAGTCGCACACCTTGAGCCCCAACCACTGGGTAAGCTGGCGGAGGGTTGTCCATGGAGGCATAGGGATGCCAGACATACTGTTGGTCTAAGGCGATCAGTTGTTCAGGAGTCATAAGTGTTAAATGTTGTTTTCTGTTGATTATATATTAGCATAGCTAAGCCATGTTATTGGCTGATTTCAACGACATCTATGTGATCCAAACCTACTTGCCAGCGTAGGTTAATGTCGGCAATATGGCAGCCATAAATACGCTCAGGATTCTGTTGATATGCGGGCCTAGGGTCATGTAGTAATACTTGCTCAATCAGTGCTATAAGGTCGGGTCTGCTTGATAACACACGGTGCGCTTGATCACTATAATAAATGGGCAGTTGCAGAACTTGGTCATCATTGGCAAAACCACTTTTGGCACTGGGTACTGACTCTACCCAAGGCAGGTAAGGCTTGATATCTAGGATTGGGGTCTGGTCTATTAAGTCTGCACCGCTCACATGGAGGGTAACACCATTGCTGATGTCAATGGACTCTAGCTTTACTAATGACAAACCTAAGGGGTTGGGCCTAAAGGTAGATCGGGTGGCAAATACACCGAGCTTTTTGTTACCGCCTAGTCTCGGAGGACGTACTTTTGGCTTCCAGCCTTGCTGCGCTGTTTGATGAAACATAAAAGTTAGCCAAATATGAGAGAACTTCTCGAGCCCGGCAACTGTATCAGCCTGATTGTAAGGTGAGTGAAGTTGAATTTGTGCTAAAGCAGCTGGCACCAGGCCAGGTTGGCGAGGCGCCGCAAATTTTTCCTTAAAGCAGGAATAGATTATACCGATAGGTGTCACTTCAAACGGCTGTAAGTTTTTGGGTGTTGACATGATTAGATGATTTATTCGCAGTATTTTGGCTGACGCCAAGGATTAAGCTAGTTACAATAGCGTTAGTTTAATCGTCTCGTTTAGGAAAATATATGGCTCGCAAGCCCTACGTTAAAGCTAAAGCCATGCAAGGCCGTGGCCACCTTCAATCTGTCGCCACCGACGGACCCCATGTTGAATGGCTAGGAATGCCTGAATACTACATCCACACCTTAGTTATAGCAGAGCAAGAGTATGACTATTTCTCTGCAACTAAAGCCCTTGAATTCGAGGTGGGTGCCTATGTTTGTTTCCGCTTCCGTGAATCGAAAAAAGGCTTCTACATTGAAAAACGTTCGTTAGGTATCGCTATCGACCCAGCAGAGTATATGCGGCAACTTGAGTCTGGTAACGAATGAGTAGTAAAGTATTCTCACCACTGCCTATAAATGATCAAACCTGCGGCTGGACGCAAGCGCTGCCCTCACGCCCACCTAATGCCACCCTCCAAGGTGAGCACGCAGCAGATTTTGTTATTGTGGGCGCGGGTTATACAGGTTTGTCGGCAGCTAGAAAATTTGCCCAACTTAACCCTAATGCTAAAGTGATCATTGTTGATGCTCAGCGAGCTGGGGAAGGAGCAAGTGCTAGAAACTCTGGCTATCTGGTGGATTCAACCCTCAATGACGGTCATATGTCGGATACCGGTTTGCAGCAATACCGCGAAAAGTATGCCCTGAACAAAGCGGGTGTAGATTGTGTTAGCCAGTTAGTTAATGACCATAAAATTGATTGTGATTGGGATGCCACTGGTAAATTTCATGCTACAGCAGTGCCTGCGCATGAATCAAAGTTGCAGCGGTTTAGTGAGTTATTAAAAGAACTTGAGCTAACCCATCGCGTCATCTCAGGTGCTGAGCTAAACCATCGCTTAGGGACTAGCTACTACACTCAAGCCCTTTGGACAGCTGGTGGCGTTATGCTGCAACCTGCCAAACTTGCTCGCGCCTATATAGAGCTGTTGCCAGACAATGTGGCTCTTTATGAAAACAGCCCAGTGCTAACGTGGCGTAAGCAGGGAATGGATTTTTTAGTATCAACGCCAATGGGTCAAGTTAAAGCTCCCCAGTTGTTGATGGCAGTTAATGGTTTTATGGCCAGCGCTGGGCTGAAGCGTAAACGCGCATTCCCGCTCACCTTAACTGCCAGTATGACCCGTTCGCTCAATGATGCTGAGTATGCGTCTATAGGCAGCCCCAAAGCATGGGGTTTACTGTCTGCTCAGGCGATGGGGGCGACTGTTCGCTTAACTGAAGATCGGCGCATTATGGTGCGTAATACAGCTGAAGTATGGCCTTCGATGAATATGTCTACCCGTCATCTAGAGCAACGTAAGCGCATTCATTTACGAGGCCTCAAGCGCAGGTTTCCCCAATTAAGTAATGATGTTTTTGATAGCTGTTGGTCTGGCGTTACGTGTATTAGTGGGAATAACGGTCAAGTGTTCGATCAACTCGAGTCAAAGGTACTCATCGCTGGCTGTTATAATGGCGGTGGCATTGGTTTGGCTACGTTGTTTGGTGAACAAATGGCATACCTTGCTAGTGGCCAAATGACCGATGCGATCGCCATGATACAGGCAAGGCCCAAGCCCAATACACTGCCACCTCAGCCGCTATTAAGCTTGGGAGTGCGGTTACGCTTAATACGTGACGGCATTATTGCTCGTAAAGAAAATTGATCTAGATAGTTTTTAACTTAGCCAGCTAATCGGCTACCGACCAGGCAAAGCGTTGGCTAACAACTTTGAGCTTACCGGCATCACTTTTTGGGGTTTGGGTGAATCTAGGATAGTTTTAATCAGCTTAGATAAGCTGGAGATACACATGTCGTTGGGTGACACTACTGTGGCCAACTTAGAGCGCTCTAAATCTGCACCATTAGCAAATTGATCAGTAGAAAAAGGTAATATAATTTGGTGCACGCCCATGCCCAGAGCCTCCTGCACGCTATTATTACCACCGTGATGGATGATCAGGTCACAGCCACGTAGCAGCCCCACTTGGGGTAATGTAGGTTCAATGAGCCATCCTTTGGGTATCGGCTCAAATGCAGATAATGTGTTGGCACCAATGGCCATAGCTACGCGCACATCAGCCTGTTTAAGGGCGCGTGCTAGAAGGCCTAACACATCATCTCGATATGACAAAAATGTCCCTAACGCCACATACACTTTAGGCCTGCCATCATCGGTATTAAGCCATGTTTGATAGGTTTGTGTCAGTACTTCTTCGCGTATCAGTGGCCCTACAAATTCATGTTTTTGTGGTAAATGCTTCAAACGGTCTATGTCATGGTAATGTTTTGGGCTATTGTAAAGTACTTGATTACCGTGCACACGAAAAGCGTCTTTAACGGGTGCCATAGTGGGTGAAATTTCTTGCAAAGCTGTGTTCCAGCGTTCGGTAAATTTGGCAGTCACTCGGTCTGTAACGTCTTCTTGCCGCGCTAGGTCTGTGGCTTTTGGTTGCATGCATTTTGGCCAAACGGCAGGGATGCCATAGCGCTCATTGCTTACAGGTAGCTGACTTGGGTGGCCCGGAATTAGGGTCGTAAAGGATCGACCAGTGGCATATACACCAAGGGTAGAGCCAAAAGAAATGTGATCAACTAAGATGTCATCAGGATCTAGTTGCTTACATAGCTTGGCAATATTCTTTGCCACTTCAACAGGTTGCCAAAGTAAGTCTTTCTCCCTATCTAGCGCTTGGCACCGAATTGTAGCTATGGGGCCTTCTCGTGTAGCATTTAAAAAACGAAGTATGGCTGGATTTTGCACTGCTATGCCACTATTAGCGCTTTGGCTTAGTTGCAGCATTTGCCATTCAAAACCTTCAGCTTTTACGTGGGGTGCCATATTAATTCCGGTGGCAACCACGACTCGTCGGCCCGCTTTTTTTGCTGCCCTAGCGACAACTGCCAAAGGGCTGTAATGCGAAATAAAATCAGGGCTTATTACCAAAAGTGTCATGCTTTGTCTTTAACGGTTAAGTAAAGTGAAGTGAGTTTGTCTGCCATGGTGTCTATGGCGTAGTGCTGTTCAACCATTGAGCGGGCTCTGAGAATTCTACCTTCACGGCCCACAAGCCCAAACCCTTGTTTAATAGAATGACCCAGATCATGATCTGGGTCCACAAGAATGCCTGTGTCACCATGATCTACAAAGGTGGAGGGACCGCCAGTGCTTGGCGCCACAACAACTAATCCTGTGGCCAGAGCCTCTATCAACGCTAGGCCAAACTCTTCTTTAGGAGCGCCGTCGACATAAATGCCGCCATTAGCCCAATAACCAGGTTGTCCCATCATAGCGGCCACCATTAATTGTGCAGTATCAGCTCTTGGGCGACCACCGAGCATAATTAAGCCAGCTCGCCGCGGATCATTAATAGGGACTGCCGCCTCGATAGCCTGCATCACAGACGTTTCTATCATTGATGGATTGCTTAGATTACCCCCAACCAATACCAGGTTGCAGGTATTGTGTAGTGATGGATCTGCAGCCCATGAAGCGGCGATGCGGGCCATGCCTTTAATAGGATGGAAGCGCCCAACACTGAGTAATAAGGGTAAATGCCGCCTAGTCGCACAAATTTTCTCTGCGAGCTCAGAAATCACACTATGGCCGGTAATTTGCTCCATGGGTAAATAATTTAACCTTGCTTCACTGATCAGCTTGATATCAATGCCTTCTGCAATGGTGACTGATTGTTGGGTCTGGGGGCTTAGATCTTTGCGAATATCTTGTAGTAATAGAGCACATTTTGGTTGTGGAAATAGTGCAACATGGCTCGCTGTGCGACCCATTGTCTCTAGCATACGAGCTCGGAACCAAAGGTTGCTTTGAGCATCAGCATCTAGAAATGCCTGTTGGGACAATTGCTGGCCAGCCTGCAGCGCCTGAACTGTATTTTGTGGGTCTGGTGCAAAGCTAAAGCACACGGGAATACCTAACCCATTGGCAACGTCAGATGCTGCGAAGGTACCGGCATCTAGCATGCGTAGGTGAATCAGATCAACGCCGCCAAAATGTCCTAAGCAGCGCTTAATGCTGCGTTTAAGTTGGGGCAAGTGTTCCCAGGCATTAACGCTATTCATTGGGCGCAGGGAACTTCCAGCTGTAATAATACGAAACGGCTGCGAAGTGGCGTCAGAAAGGCTAAGGTTTTTAATAGCGTCCTCAATGCTGCCAAGCCCTATAGTGAGCACTTGGCTAACAGCAGGTTGGCGCGCTAGGGCATCACCAAGGGATACGAGCAGGCTAGCTACCCCTCCCGTGTCACCACAGCCACCATTACTTAAGCTTTTATCCACTTCAGCAAGCACTAACTGGCAAACACGTAGGCCTCCATCATGGTGGGTACTTGGCGTATGCTGCTGCATTTGTTGATCATGAACTGCCAAAGTGGCATAAGCCCCGATCTCGTTATCTTGCTTTGCCAACCGACTTAACAACCCATTAAAAGTGCTAGCACGGCAACCCAGTGAGCTAATAGCGGCTAATCGCACAGGCACAGACTCTGTATTGTCTGCTGCTAGCTTGCCAAGGGAAGCAATGATTGATTCCCCACTTAAAACTCCTAAAAGGTCAACTAGCCTCGCCCGTATTAACGGATCCTCCTGAGATAACAATGCATTACTGACACACTGGGCAATCAGCTCTGGGTGTGAATTTGACCATTTTTCCAAGGTATGGTTGGCGTGCATCGTATCAATGCCACCCAAACTGAGTTGTTGTAATAATGGCGTTAGTGCAGATGCTACTGGGTGTCTATTAGCTAGCCTCCAGGTGGCTTGGCGGCGGACACTAGCATCATCATGTGTTACGCAATTAATCAGGAGTTTGGTTGCGTCTTGATGATGCAATTGAGCTGCCGATTCAATTGCTACCAGACTGGCCAGAGGTCCAGCTTCAGCCATGGCTTTAAGATCTTGGAGCAGAAGATGACTATTTGCGTTATTTTTAGCGAATCTTGCAAGGTGAGAAGAGTGGCTTAGCATCCCTTCAAAATTAACTATTTCAGTCGCTTGGTTAAGCTCTTCAATTAAAATAGTCCCCATGCTAGCCTGAGTTGGCTGCACTATCTTCATGGCCTGATAGTCAATGTTTTGTTGATGCATCGTCATTTTACCGCATGGGCAATGGTGTGAGCACTGCCAAAAATAGTCATGCGAAAAATGATACTGTACAGTTAAATACTTGTACACCGATAATTTTTGTATAGCATTGATTTTTTGTATAGTTGTGTAAAAGTACGTATAGATTTCAATATGCCGCTTTAAATGAGCTAATAAGTAAGCTAAAAATGGCTAACCACCTTCGGTATAAGGTCATCTAATTAGCTGGGATATGAGCGCCATGGGAATTAGCCAAAAGTTACTAAACTACTTTAATCGTAAGAACTCGAAATCTACCCAAAAAAACCGCACACGGTTTAGAAATGATATTTGTAATCATTGGGATCTTGATTACATGTCTTCAGCCGAGCTAGAAGAGCGTCTGTTGGAAGATGTTGTTGAAACGACTATAGTTCATAAAAAAGAAGATCCGTCTTAACGTTGCCATTGGGCTTGCAAAGCTTAGTGCGATGGGGTTTAACTTAGATTAAACATTGGATCTGGTTTCGTTGTCTTGCCTTAATAAATACCGTACAATACCTGCCCTGATTTAAGCATGTTTGACATGTGGTTAAATTAGCTGGGGTAATGCCCATTTCCGTGATGTCGCCTCTTATGGCGCGTTGCATTGATGAATAGTAAGTGATTTCAAAACTTACACGACGTAAAGGGATCCTAACGCATGGTAACCATTCGTTTAGCTCGTGGGGGCTCTAAAAAGCGCCCTTTCTATCATTTAACTGTAGCTGATCAGCGCAATCCGCGTGACGGTCGCTTTATTGAGCGTGTGGGTTTTCATAACCCAGTTGCTCGTGGCCAAGAAGAAGTAACTCGGATTAATATGCAGCGTGTTGATTTTTGGATGGAGCAAGGTGCTCAGCCAACTGAACGTGTTGCAGGACTGATTAAAATAGCCCGCAAAGTAGCTGTATAATAGCTAACTAAGCATGTGCTTTTAACCAATTGTTGTAAGGATTGTTGAACATGGCTCAAGACCAACGCGTAAAGCTGGGTCGCATCACTACCGTTTACGGTGTGAAGGGCTGGGTAAAGGTGTTTTCTAGCACTGAACCAATGAAAAACATCTTTGACTATCAACCTTGGCAAACCTGTATTGATGGTGTTTGGCAAGAATTGAAACTCATTCAGGGTAAGACCCACGGCAAAGGATTAATAGCATTACTAGAAGGTTGTGAAGACCGTGATCAAGCCCGTAAAGTTTGCGGATTGGATATCTCGGTAGATCGAGCCATATTACCAAACCTAGCGGATGGTGATTATTATTGGCAACAACTGACTGGGCTAAATGTAGAGACTGATGCAGGGGTAAAACTCGGCAAGGTCGACCACCTGATCGCTACCGGCTCTAATGATGTGCTAGTAGTAAAAGGCAATGAAGAAAGTATTGATCGTAACGAGCGTCTAATACCTTATTTGCCAGATCAAGTGATTACAAAGATTGACCTCCTCGGAGGTGTTATTCGGGTCGATTGGGATCCGGAGTTTTAGGTGAAGATAGGTGTAGTAACGCTGTTCCCAGAAATGCTTAAATCGTTAACAGATTTTGGTGTGGTAGGAAGAGCAACGCAGCAAGGTTTGTTGCAAGTTACAGGGTATAACCCACGCGACTTTACTCAGGACAAACACCGCACAGTGGATGACCGGCCATACGGTGGCGGGCCTGGCATGTTGATGAAGGTACAGCCTTTACGAGATGCCATCGGCCAAGCAAAGACCGAACTAGGCCAGCCTAAAGTGATTTATTTATCACCCCAAGGGCGTAGGTTAGACCAAGCAGGTGTAGTAGAACTGGCTAAGCAGGATAGCTTGGTATTGGTAGCAGGGCGTTACGAAGGAATTGATGAACGCTTAATTGGTGCCGACATAGATGAAGAGTGGTCTCTTGGAGACTTTGTTTTAAGTGGCGGTGAGCTTGCAGCCATGACCTTTATCGATGCAGTTTCACGTTTGTTACCTGGTGTATTAGGGCATGCAGAATCGGCACAAGAAGATTCGTTTGCTCAGGGCTTGTTGGATTGCCCTCACTATACCCGCCCAGAAATGGTTGCTGGTATTCCAGTGCCAAAGGTGCTGTTAAGTGGGGACCATGCCGCTATTGCTCGTTGGCGTATGCAGCAGCAGCTAGGTAGAACCTGGCAGCGGCGACCAGATTTACTAGAACAGATGACACTGACTCAGGAGCAAGAGCAGTCTTTAGCAGAATTTATTCGCTTAACGGATCAGTCTGAAAAGTGAAGAACAGGAGCGTGCCATGAGCAGCAAAAACTTGATTATTCAGCGTATTGAAGCTGAACAAATGAATAAAGAAATGCCAGAGTTTGGCCCCGGCGATACCGTTGTGGTTCAAGTTAAGGTTACAGAAGGTACCCGTGAGCGCCTACAGGCGTACGAGGGTGTGGTTATCGGTATACGTAACCGTGGCCTAAACTCTGCCTTTACAGTACGTAAAATATCCCACGGTGTGGGCGTTGAACGTACTTTCCAAACCTATAGCCATCAGGTTGACAGCATAGCTGTTAAGCGTCGTGGTGACGTGCGTCAAGCTAAGTTGTACTACTTGCGCGACTTGTCTGGTAAGGCAGCACGTATCAAAGAAAAATTGGCTAAGCGTTAAGCTTAAGCTAATAAAAATACCCGCATCTTACTTATTAGTGAGATGCGGGTTTTTTTTGGGCAGTACAAAGCCACTCTTGAGACTAAAATTCAATTTAGCTCTATTTTACAGCTCATGTCATGTGCAACATAGTCTCATCAGCTGTGGATACAAGTTCTTCACGCAACATACTATACTGTGAACTATTAAGTGCTGTTGGCACATAACCTCGGGGGGTTTGTTTATTAATGAGTAATGGCGTCAAGTTCATCGAAAAGTACACCGATTCGCTGTGGTTAGAAAAAGGACTGAGTGATAACACGATCGTAAGTTATGCTAGAGACCTAGGTCAGCTAACTGAGTATTTATTACCACGCAACCTATCTATTGCCTCTGCTCAGTCTGGTGACCTAATGGGTTTTTTGGCTGATCGCTCACAGTCTGGTGTTAAAGCCAGTTCTTTAGCTCGGAGCTTATCCAGTATTAAAGGCTTTTATCAATACATGGTGCGGGAAAATCACATTGAGGTGAATCCTGCAGCCTTAATAGAATCGCCTAAACAAGGGCGACCGATCCCAAAATCACTCACCGAGTCAGACGTTGAGGCGTTATTAGCAGCACCTAACGTGGCAACAGACTTAGGTTTGCGAGACAGGGCCATGTTAGAGCTTTTATATGCCTGTGGGTTGCGGGTTAGTGAGCTTATTGAGCTCGATATGAGTCAGCTGAACTTATCTGCTGGTGTGGTCAAAGTGTTTGGCAAAGGCTCAAAAGAACGCTTGGTACCTGTAGGAGAAGTGGCTCAAAATTGGCTACAAAAATACATCAAACAAGCGCGCCCACAGTTATTAAAAGTAGCCGCCAGTGGCGTATTGTTCCCGAGTAATAGAGGCCAGCACATGACCCGCCAAACCTTTTGGCACCGCATTAAACAGCACGGTATAACAGCTGGAATTCAAAAGCCGCTATCGCCGCATGTTATACGACACGCTTTTGCAACCCATCTACTTAACCATGGCGCGGACCTGCGTGTGATACAAATGCTCTTAGGGCATAGTGATTTATCGACCACACAGATATATACTCACGTGGCTACGCAGCGGTTACAAAATCTACACTCACAACATCACCCTAGGGGTTAACCTATATTATGCATTTAATCATCACAAGATTCGCCTCCATTTTGGCTTTGCTGCTGGTATTCTCGGCGCCCAATGTGTGGGCAGACAGATATACTCAACTAGAGTCTAGTTTGGCCAGAATTAATCCAGATATGAAGGCCTCCAGTATTGCGCCAACACCGATGGTTGGTATTTATGATGTTTTATTAAACACAGGCGACCGCCTTTACATGAGTGCAGACGGGGAGTTTTTTTTCGCTGGAACCATGTATCAAAATTCCTCCGGTGCTAGCCTGGTAAATTTAACTGAACAAAGCGCCTTAGGGGCAAGGTTTCTGGCCATGCAAGGCCCAGCTGCGCAACAGTCGTGGGTGTTTCCTGCTCAGGGTGAGAAAAAAGCTACGATTACAGTGTTTACTGACGTAGATTGTTTTTATTGCCAAAAGCTACATGCAGAAATGGCGGCTATGAATGCCCTTGGTATTGAAGTGAAATATTTGGCTTTTCCTCGGGCTGGCCTAGGCTCACCTAGTTACCAGGTGCTGGTAGATTCCTGGTGTGCTGAAAATGCAAATGAATTTTTAACTGAGGCTAAGTTGCGTGCGCACAATAAGCAAGCCCCTCAGACCTCACCACAACTGTGCGAAAATCCGGTAATAGCTCATTACACCTTGGGCCAAGAAATAGGTGTTAATGGCACTCCAGCTATCGTGTTAGATTCTGGTGAGCTTTGGCCTGGCTATTTACCCGCTAATGAATTGGCTAAGCGTTTGGGCATTCTCTAACTAAGGGTCAGGTTATGGACTCGGTGTTTTTTTATGTTGCTAAATTAGCCTGGTTGTTGGTGGCCGTGGATAGTGTGTTACTCATGGGGCTGGGTCTTGGTGTTGTATGCCTCTATGTGGGGTGGCATAAGGCCGCCCGAAAGCTTTTGGTTGCCTTGGTCTTAGTGTGCCTAACCATTGCTTTGTTTCCCATTGGGGAATGGCTATTTTACCCCCTAGAGCAACAAAATCCTCCAGCTTCGCTCCCCACCCATGTTGATGGCATTGTGGTGCTTGGCGGTGGCGAGGCAGTTAGCTTAAGTCATGCTTGGCAACAAGTTGCCCTGGGTGATGGTGCTGAGCGTTTAACCACCATGGTCATGCTGTCTAATGCTTACCCTCAAGCTCTATTAGTTTTTACTGGTGGCTCTGGCAGTATGGTTCAACAGGGCACTACAGGTGCAGAAGTTGCAAGGCAGTTTGGGCAATCTATGGGGCTGCCCAAAGGTCGCTTAATGCTAGAGTCAAAGTCACGTAATACAGTGGAAAATGCAGTGCTAACTAAGGCCATGATGCAACCAAAACCTGGTCAACGCTGGTTGCTGGTGACCAGTGCTTTTCATATGCCAAGATCCCTCGCAGTGTTTTGCAAAGCAGGCTGGCCAATGCAGCCCTACGCAGTAGATTATCGTGCAGAAAAAGGTAATTTATTGCGTTTTGACTGGGGCTTTGCAGAGCATTTAAGCAACCTCAATCAGGCCTTTAAAGAATGGCTGGGACTGGCTGCTTATAAGCTGACAGGCAAGGCCTGTTAGGCTACAATATCCGCCTTGTTTTTATACATTAATTATATACGCGCATTTGGCGCAATGGGGATTACCTTGAAACCGGTAAGAGTTGGTATTTGTGGATTTGGCACCGTTGGTGGCGGAACGTTTAATGTATTACAGCGTAACTGTGAAGAGATAACGCGCCGCACTGGTCGCGCTATTGTGGTTGAACACATTGCTCAACGTCGTCCTAATGTTAATTGTGATACCGGTAACACAGCCATTACCGATGATATATTTGCTGTGGCTAATAACCCTGATGTTGATGTGCTCGTAGAACTTATTGGTGGGCATGAGCCAGCGAAAGAGCTTGTCCTCACAGCCATTCGTAATGGTAAACATGTAGTGACGGCCAACAAGGCCTTAATAGCTGAACATGGTAACGAAATTTTTGAAGCGGCCCGTAAATACAACGTTGTTGTGGCCTATGAAGCAGCCATTGCTGGCGGTATTCCTATTGTTAAAGCGTTGCGTGAGGGGTTGGCGGCGAACAGTATTAATTGGCTGGCTGGTATTATTAATGGTACTGGCAATTTCATCCTGACGGAAATGCGCGATAAGGGCCGTGCCTTTGCCGACGTGCTAAAGGAGGCACAAGAGCTAGGTTATGCAGAAGCAGACCCCACCTTTGATGTAGAAGGCATCGATGCGGCTCATAAGCTAACTATCTTATCGTCAGTAGCCTTTGGTATTCCTTTACAGTTTGAACAGTGTTACACCGAAGGCATTAGTAAAGTATCAGCCGAAGACGTCGCTAATGCAGAATCTTTAGGTTACCGCATTAAGCACCTAGGCTTAACTCGCCGCACTGAAGCGGGTATAGAGTTGCGTGTGCACCCCACCTTGATTCCAGAAAAACGTTTGATTGCTAACGTTCACGGCGTAATGAACGCTGTCTTAGTTGATGGCAATGCTGTTGGTCCAACTATGTATTATGGTGCTGGAGCGGGCGCAGAACCTACAGCGTCCTCAATAGTGGCAGACCTGGTAGACATTGTTCGTGATATGGCTGTGGATCAAAACGTGCGGATGCCGTCTTTAGCCTTCCAGCAAGACGCTATGTCTGATAGCCCTATCTTGTCGATGGATACCGTAGTTACGGCATTTTACATGCGCATGGCGGTGTCTGATAAACCAGGTGTCCTAGCCCAAATTACTCAGATCCTGGGTAATGCAGGTATAAGCATTGAAGCTATTCGTCAACAAACTCATGTGTCCTCGCAGGTGCCGGTCATTATATTGACTCGCCCTGTGGTGGAAGGCCATATGAACGATGCTATTAAGGCCATTGAAGCCTTGGCAGATGTTAATGGTGCAGTGACGCGAATTCGTGTCGAAAACTTAGACGGTTAGGAAGAAATATGCGTTATATCAGTACTCGTGGCCAAGCCCCAAGTCTTAGTTTTGAAGATGTATTGCTTACAGGCCTGGCCAGCGATGGTGGCCTTTATGTGCCAGAAACTTTGCCACAATTTAGTCATCAAGAAATAGCCTCTTGGTCTAGGCTTAACTACGCTGATTTGGCACACAAAATTTTGTTGCCGTTTGTTGAGGAAGATATTAGCAGTAGTGAACTTAAAACTATGGTGGATGAGACTTATGCTAGTTTTAATCACAAGGCTGTGGCGCCATTAATTCAGTTAGGCCATAACGAATGGGTATTGGAGTTGTTCCATGGGCCTACCTTAGCGTTTAAAGATTTTGCTCTGCAGTTGCTAGGCCGTTTAATGGACAATGCACTCATTAAACGTGATAAACATTTAGTAATTATGGGGGCTACCTCTGGTGACACGGGCTCTGCTGCCATTGAAGGCTGTAAACACAGCAACCGTGTACAGATGTTCATTTTGCATCCCCATGAACGGGTATCAGAGGTACAGCGTCGTCAGATGACGACCTTGTTGGGGGACAATATTCATAACATTGCTGTGCGTGGCAATTTTGATGATTGTCAGCAAATGGTTAAGCAAAGTTTTTCTGATCAATCCTTTTTAAAAGGTGGTCAGTTAGGTGCGGTCAATTCAATTAATTGGGCCCGTATCATGGCTCAGGTAGTCTACTATTTCTATGCAGCTGTTGCATTAGGAGGCCCCCACCGCCCAGTGTCGTTTAGTGTGCCTACGGGTAACTTTGGTGATATTTATGCGGGTTATTTAGCTAAAAAAATGGGGTTGCCTATCCAGCAGCTCGTTGTTGCAACCAACCAAAATGATATCTTACACCGCTGCATCAGTGCCAACCAATACCAAAAACAAGGTTTAGTTCAAACCTTGTCTCCAAGTATGGATATTATGGTGTCGAGTAATTTTGAGCGCCTTTTGTTTGACTTATATGATCGTGATGGCGTGGCACTTAGTGAATTATTAACAGGCCTTAATAACGGCACTGTAAATAGTCTAGAACCAATGCGATGGGAAAAAGCACGTGAGTTGTTTAGTAGTCATTGTGTTGACGATGAAACAACGTGTGAAGTGATTAGCCAAATTGCTCAACAACATAATTACTTGCTTGATCCTCATAGTGCCATAGGCGTTGAAGCTGGGCGGGTATGTAACCAACACCCAGAAGTGCCGATGGTCACCTTGGCCACGGCTCACCCTGTTAAATTCTCAGAAGCCATTGTTAAGGCCGGTGAAGTGGTGCCGCCACTCCCGAGCCACTTAACAGACTTGCTAGATCGTCCGGAACGTTGTGAAGTGTTAGATAACAACATTTCTAAGGTGCAAGACTACATCATGAGCCAGCTCTAAGAGCGCCGCGCATATATGTCAGTTCGTTTGCGTGTAGGCAGCCCCAATGCTGCCCTAGATGGTGCTTTTGATCCTCTTGTGGCCCGTGTATTTGCCCATCGTGGTATCAGTGACCCTGTGCAAGTGGATTATCAACTCAAGAACCTCCTGCCCTACCATCAGCTTAAAGGCATAGAGTCAGCGGTGGCCCTGCTAGTGCATGCGCTTGAAGCTCAACAACATATTGTTATTGTTGGTGATTTCGACTGTGACGGTGCAACTAGTACCAGCCTTTCTATGTTGGCGTTAGGCGCTATGGGAGCCAAAAATGTAAGCTACTTAGTGCCTAACCGGTTTGATTTTGGCTATGGTTTAAGTACTGCTCTGGTCGATTACGCACAAGCCATTCAGCCAGATTTAATCGTCACTGTAGACAACGGTATTGCCAGCCATGAGGGCGTTAAGCGGGCCCATGAATTGGGAATAAAAGTAGTCGTGACAGATCATCACCTAGCAGCTGACACCTTGCCTGAAGCCGATGCTATTGTTAACCCCAACCAACCTGGGTGTGAATTCCCATTTAAGTCCACGGCTGGAGTTGGCGTCATTTTCTACGTTATGTCAGCCTTGCGCCGCCAGTTACAAACGCAGGGATGGTTTGCTCAGCAACAGATCGCGGCGCCTAATATGGCCCAATACCTAGACTTAGTTGCCCTAGGCACCGTAGCAGACCTTGTGCCGATGGAGCATAACAACCGTATTCTTGTAGCTCAGGGGGTAGCGCGCATCCGTGCAGGTAAAGCAAGGCCTGGTTTATTAGCCTTGTTAAACGTAGCAAAACGCCAGCATCATAATCTACAAGCTTCTGATTTAGGCTTTAGTGTGGGCCCACGGCTTAATGCTGCGGGTAGGCTAGATGATATGAGTTTGGGCATTGAGTGTTTGTTGAGTGACAACGAACAGATTGCCAACCAGCTGGCTCAAGAGTTAGATGAGCTCAATGCCCAGAGGCGCAATATAGAAGCGGATATGCAGCAGCAGGCTGGCAACATTTTAACGCGCTTAGAAGCCAGCCAAGATAAAGTAATGCCCAAGTGTGTGTGCTTGTACCACCCTGATTGGCACCAAGGAGTGGTAGGCATCGTAGCATCTCGCATCAAAGAGAAGTGGCATCGGCCAGCGCTAGTATTTGCTCAAGGAGATGCAGACACACTTAAGGGTTCATGTCGCAGTATTGCAGGGTTCCATTTACGTGATGCCTTGGCAGCAGTAGATGCTCGTAACCCTGGGCTAATTATCAAGTTTGGTGGCCATGCCATGGCAGCTGGCTTGAGCATTAAGGCTGATGACTTTGGTGACTTTGAAGACGCATTAAATACCTACGCGCAAGAACACCTGGCAGACAGTTTATTGGCTCAAGAGTGGCGTTCTGATGGTGAATTAAGTACTCAGGAGTTACAGCTTAACCAAGCTTTTCTTTTGCAACAAGCAGGGCCTTGGGGGCAGGGCTTCGAAGAGCCAACGTTCCATGGCCGCTTTATGGTGGTGCAACAACGTATTGTGGGAGAAAAGCATCTAAAGTTAGTATTGGCAGACCTTCAAACAGGAGAGCTAGTGGATGCTATCTATTTCAATATAGATTTAGCCGTTTGGCCCAACACTTGTGAACAGGCAGATCTAGTCTATCGTTTGGATATTAACGAGTTTCGTGGTCGCCAAAGTTTGCAACTGATGGTTCAGCACATGAGCCCTGTGATTTAGGCAGCATCAGGTTTCAGCTACAGTAAATCTGTTTGAGGGGACAGGGGTTCAGTAAAATTGAGCTCTAGATTAACGTCACCTTTACCCTTGGCGCGCCGGCGCTCCATCATTCGCTGGTAACGGCGAGCACACAGCTTCATTACCTGAAGCTGCTCACCAGTGCTCATATCATGCCACCCAAAACGCTCATCCCGCGAGCGCATACAACCTTTGCAAAAACCCTTAGGGCTATTTTCGCATACGCCGATACAGGGGCTAGGGGCTTCAAATAATTCAGACTGTTCCATGGCGCGCAATATACCAGTTTATGCTGATAAAGTCCCTTTTCCCACTGCCAACACTGGGTATAAGTGTAGTTAACTAACTTATGGCAATTGAATAGTGGCAATCATGGGCAAGTGATCTGATATATGCCAGGTGTTTTGCTGCAGTACTTTAGCCTTGTTAACCAGCATGTTGTTGCTATACACAAAGTAATCTAAGGTGCGATCTGGTGCAGTCACTTCTGAGCGGTTAGGGAAATAAGTAAACCATTCTTTGGCATCAGCTCCATTCGCCTGTTTGATACTGGGGATAACATTAAACTGATCATAAATTCGGATAAATTCACTATCGGGTTGGTAAAAGCTGCGGCCGGTGGCATCCATGTTTTCATATTGACCTGGGGGCAGTAAGTTAAAGTCGCCAGCAATCATCCAAGACTCATTATTGTCATTTTTATCAGTCAATAACCGCTCTAAGTAGGACACTTGCTGCTGCATAGTATCTGAACCTTGAGCAAAAGCGTCAAAGTGAGTATTCATAACAGTTAGCTTCTGACCTCCAGAGATGGGTAGGCTGACTTCTTGGATCGCCCGGCGGAAGTTAAATTGATCAGTCAATAGGTCAGTTTTTATAGTGGCTAGCTGGTGGCGCAAGGCATCACCCAACTTATATTTCGAAATCACTGCTAGTTTCATACCAACCGAGCCCATAATTTGTGGTAGGGGTACAAAGCTTGCCTGCCAATAAAATGCTGCACTATAGTTGCCGTATTTATCGGGAAGCATAGTGAGAAGGCGCTGAAGCTGGTCTTCATAATCGGTGCGTTTGGCATTATCATGCAGCTCTTGTAGCAAGATAACATCTGGGTTTTGCTCAATAATAAGCTGTGCGACCTGTTTAAAAGTTTGGTCAATGTCAGCTTTGCTGGCCCTAATGTCTGGCCCATCGCCATCCAAACGGTCATACCAAAATTCGTAATTCTTGCCAGACATATACTGTAAATTCCAGCTGAGTATCTTTACCTGTTGGCCGGGTTCTAATATGGGTGCCTCGGTTTGGTTAATCACTACTTCTGGCTGCAAGGCGGGGGGGTGAAAAGTAATGCTCCAAATCAATAAAGCTAGAGCAATCGCTAAAACCACCAAACTGATGGCTATCCATTTAATACTTTTCATTAGAACGATGAGCATTTTTTATTCTCGAATAGTGATATTACTCTTCAGTAAGCAGCAGTGTACTTGCGAGTAGGGCTAGCCGTCCAGCTTCCTCTCATTGACATTGTAATACATTCAGGTAGACTCTTTATTGAACAACCATTCAATAAAAAACCCCTTCAACCCTTTTTGACTTAATCTTATGCAACATACACAGCTCTATATCAACGGTGCTCATAAGAGCGCAACGTCTAATGAAACATTTAGGAGTATTAATCCGGCCACTGGCCAGCCCCTAGGTACGATAGACCAAGCTAGCCAGGGAGACGTGGATGCTGCTGTTGTGTCGGCCCAAGCTGGGTTTGCCATTTGGTCTGCAATGATGCCTGTTGAGCGTGCACGTATCCTGCAAAAAGCAGCAAGAATATTACGTGAACGCAACGATGAGTTGGCGCAGCTCGAAGTTTTAGACACAGGTAAACCTCTGCAAGAAGCTAATTGTGTGGATATAGTCTCCGGTGCTGACGTGATCGAGTACTATGCTGGGCTCATTTGTGGCTTGCAAGGCACGCAGCAAGACTTAGGTAAAGATGCTTTTTTCATGTCACGTCGTGAACCTTTAGGGGTGTGTGCTGGTATTGGAGCATGGAACTATCCTATTCAAATTGCATGTTGGAAGTCTGGGCCTTGCTTGGCTGCAGGTAATACTATGGTGTTTAAGCCTTCTGAAGAAACCCCATTAAGTGTTATGAAATTGGCAGAAATTTATACTGAAGCGGGCGTGCCAGACGGCGTATTTAATGTAGTGCAAGGTGATTTCCGTGTGGGCCAAATGCTTACTGCCCATAAGGATATCGCTAAAGTGTCGTTTACTGGGGAATCTGGTACTGGCAAAAAAATCATGTCTGACTCTGCTTCCAACCTTAAACAAGTGACCATGGAGTTGGGTGGCAAGTCACCTATGCTAGTGTTTGATGATGCCAAGTTGGATAATGCTGTGGCAGGGGCAATGTTGGCTAATTTTTACACCCAAGGTGAAGTGTGCACTAATGGCACGCGGGTATTTGTGCAGGCTGGGGTATATGATGAATTTGTGGCCAAAGCGGTTAAATACGCCAATCGAATTAAACTTGGTGATCCGCTTGATTTAGACACTCAAATGGGAGCCTTGATTAGTAGAGACCATTTAGAAAAAGTGATGGGCTTTATTGAAGGGGCCAAACTCACCAGTGCGCGCTTAGTGTGTGGTGGACACCGGCATCAGTCTGAGGCGACCAAACACGGGTATTTTGTTGAACCCACCATATTTGCTGATTGCACGGACGACATGGCGCACGTAAAAGAAGAAATATTTGGCCCGGTGATGTCTATTTTAAAGTTTACTGATGAAGATGAGGTAATTGCTCGTGCTAATGATACAGATTATGGTTTGGCGGCCGGTGTATTTAGCCAAGACATCAGCAGGGCCCACCGAGTGATTAATCAGATCCAAGCTGGCATATGTTGGATCAATAGCTGGGGTGACTCACCTGCAGAGATGCCAGTAGGTGGCTACAAACAATCTGGTGTTGGCAGGGAGAATGGCCCAGAAACTTTGCACCACTACACGCAGGTGAAAAGTGTCTTTGTTCGTTTAGACGATTTAGAATCCCCTTATTAAGGAATACTTCAGCATGACTGAAACATATGATTACATTATTGTTGGAGCAGGTTCTGCTGGTTGTGTATTGGCAAACAGATTGAGCCAAAGTGGCGAGCATCGAGTGCTCTTGTTAGAGACTGGAGGCACTGATAAAAGTATTTTTATTCAAATGCCCACCGCTTTGTCTTACCCCATGAATACAGAAAAATACGCCTGGCAATTCCACAGCCAAGCCGAAGCAGGGCTAGATGGCCGTGAAATGCATTGTCCTCGTGGCAAAGTTTTGGGGGGTTCATCTTCTATTAACGGCATGGTTTATGTACGTGGCCATGCAATGGACTATGAACAGTGGCAAGAACAAGGTGCGACGGGATGGAATTATGCAGACTGTTTGCCGTATTTTAAACAGGCGGAAACATGGCAAGGTGGTGAAGACGACTATCGTGGTGGTAGTGGCCCAGTAGGCACCTGTGCTGGTAATAACATGCGCCTTAATCCACTTTATCAAGCCTTCATTGATGCTGGCCAAGAAGCTGGATATCCATACACTAAAGACTTTAATGGAGAGCAACAAGAAGGTTTTGGTGCAATGCACATGACCGTTAAAAATGGTGTGCGTTCCAGCACCAGTAATGCGCATTTACGCAGAGCCCTTAAGCGCCCTAATCTTACCTTAATGAAAAGGGTCACAGCTCAAAGGGTATTGTTTGATGGCCAACAAGCCACGGGGGTAGAATACCTTCAAGCTAGTCAGCTGAAGCAGGTCTATGCCAGCAAAGAAGTGATATTAAGTGCAGGCTCTGTCGGCTCTCCACAACTACTGCAGCTGTCTGGCGTGGGCCCTGCCCAAGTGTTAGCTGATGCCCATGTGCCCTTGGTGCATGATTTACCAGGTGTTGGTGAAAACCTGCAAGATCACCTTGAAGTATACTTTCAGTACCGGTGTAACCAACCTATTAGCCTTAATAGCAAGCTTGATTACTTTAATATGGGTTTAATAGGCGCACGTTGGTTGCTTACAAAAACTGGATTAGGTGCAACTAACCATTTTGAATCTTGTGGTTTTATTCGCTCACGTGCAGGCCTTAAATGGCCCAATATCCAATACCATTTTTTACCAGCAGCCATGCGCTATGATGGTAATGCAGCCTTTGATGGGCACGGGTATCAGGTTCATGTAGGCCCTAATAAACCAAGTAGTCGTGGGCATATTCGTATCGTGTCTA